>Ga0255338_1000569_pt1 | contig 108712 bp, 97 predicted proteins | sample MeOH1_35cm_T4_19_FD_203715 | JGI IMG/M metagenome (GOLD analysis project Ga0255338, IMG submission 203715) | Sandy soil microbial communities from University of British Columbia, Vancouver, Canada - MeOH1_35cm_T4_195 | ecosystem: Engineered > Artificial ecosystem > Sand microcosm > Unclassified...
TTCGGCGAGGACGACCTGCAGGCGCTGTTCAGCTTCGCCCGCGCGTACTTCATGGTGGACATGGAGGTGCCCTCGGCCTACGTGCAGTTCCTGCGCTCGCTCATGCCGCGCAAGCCCCGCAACGAGATCTACAACGCCCTGGGCCTGGCCAAGCAGGGCAAGACGCTGTTCTACCGCGACTTCCTCTACCACTTGAAGCATTCGAGCGACAAGTTTCGCATCGCGCCCGGCATCAAGGGCATGGTGATGCTGGTGTTCGACCTGCCGTCGTTCCCCTACGTGTTCAAGCTCATCAAGGACTATTACCCGCCGCAGAAGGACACCACCCGCGAGAAGATCAAGGGCAAGTACCTGCTGGTCAAGCAACACGACCGCGTGGGCCGCATGGCCGACACGCTGGAGTACAGCGAAGTCGCCTTCGCGCGCGACCGCTTCGAGGACGAGCTGATCGAGGAAATCCGAAAATACGCGCCCAGCCAGCTGGAGATCAGCGACCGTGACGGTGACGGCCACGAAGAGGTCGTCATCAAGCACCTGTACATCGAGCGACGGATGATCCCGCTGAACATCTACCTGCAGGAAGCGTTCGATGCCGGCCGTTCGTCCGGCGTCGACACCGCGGTGGCCGAGCAGGCGCGCGGCCAGATCGAAAGCGCGGTGGTGGAGTACGGCAACGCCATCAAGGACCTGGTGGCCGCCAACATCTTCCCCGGCGACATGCTGTGGAAGAACTTCGGCGTCACTCGCAACGGCAAGGTCGTGTTCTACGACTACGACGAGATCGAATACATCACCGACTGCAACTTCCGCAAGGTGCCCGATGCACGCAACGAGGAAGAAGAGATGTCCGGCGAGGTCTGGTACACCGTCGGGCCGCACGACGTGTTCCCTGAAACGTTCGAACCCTTTCTTCTTGGCAACGATGCCGTGCGCAAGGTGTTCATGAAGCACCATGCCGACTTGCTGGATGCGGGCTTCTGGCAGGCGCACAAGGAGAGAATCCAGGCCGGCCATGTGCACGACGTATTCCCCTACGAGCGCGACAAGCGCTTTGCCCGCAAGTACGCACCCGCAGTCGCCGAGACGGCCGCGACGAGGGCCGGCGCATGAACGCCCGGGACGCCTGGGAACTCGCCAGCTTCGTCGTGACCGTGGTGGCCCTGCCGTTCGCCATCGCGTTCTTCGCCTGGGAGCAGCGCAAGGAACGCGACAACGAGGAGGAAGAGGGTTACCAGCTATTGTCTAACGCCTACAACGATTTTCTGAAGGTGGTGCTGGCCAACCCCGACCTGCATTTGCGAACCAATGAGCCGCTTGCAAATCCCACACCGGAGCAAAATGAGCGGATGCTTGTGATTTTCGACATGTTGATGTCGCTATTCGAACGGGCGTATCTTGTGGCCTTCAAGCCGAAGATGAGCGAGACCGAATCCCGGCGCTGGAACAGCTGGGATGACTACATGCGCGAGTGGTGCCGCCGCGAGGATTTCCACAACGCCCTGCCGCTGCTGCTGCGCGGCGAGGACCCCGAGTTCCAGAGTTACCTGCGCCGCATTGCCGAAGAGGAGCGTGGCGCCCTGATCCAGTTTTCCTAAGGAGCAAACCATGTCTGATTCCATCGTCATCGTCAGCGCCGCCCGCACCCCCATGGGCGGCTTCCAGGGCGATTTCTCGTCGCTCGCGGCCCACGACCTGGGCGGCGCGGCCATCAAGGCCGCCGTCGAGCGCGCCGGCATCCCCGGCGACGCCGTGGGCGAAGTGCTGTTCGGCAACTGCCTGATGGCCGGCCAGGGCCAGGCCCCGGCGCGCCAGGCGGCCTTCAAGGGCGGCCTGCCCAAGAGCGCGGGCGCCGTGACGCTGTCCAAGATGTGCGGCTCCGGCATGAAGGCCGCGATGTTCGCGCACGACATGCTGCTGGCCGGCACCCATGAGGTGATGGTCGCCGGTGGCATGGAAAGCATGACCAACGCCCCCTACCTCATGCTCAAGGGCCGCGGTGGCTACCGCATGGGCCACGACAGGATCTTCGACCACATGATGCTGGACGGCCTGGAAGACGCGTACGAAGCCGGTCGGTCCATGGGCACCTTCGGCGAGGACTGCGCCGCCAAGTACAAGTTCACGCGCGAGGCCCAGGATGCCTTCGCCATCGCCAGCGTGCAGCGCGCCAAGGCCGCGACCGAGTCGGGCGCCTTCGCCACGGAGATCACGCCGGTCACGGTGAAGAACCGCGCGGGCGAGGTGGTGGTGGCCATCGACGAGGGCCCGGGCAAGGTCAAGCTCGACAAAATCCCCGCGCTCAAGCCGGCATTCAAGAAGGACGGCACGATCACGGCCGCGTCCAGCTCCAGCATCAACGACGGCGCTGCGGCCCTGGTGATGATGAAGGAATCGACCGCCACGCGCTTCGGAGCGAAGCCGATCGCCCGCATCGTCGGCCACGCCATGCATGCGCAGGAGCCCGCATGGTTCACCACGGCCCCGGTAGGCGCGGTGCAGAAGCTGCTGGCCAAGACCGGCTGGAAGGCGTCGGACGTAGATCTGTGGGAAGTGAACGAGGCTTTTGCCGTGGTGCCGATGGCGCTGATGGAGGAGCTGAAGGTCGCGCACGAGATCGTCAACGTGAACGGCGGCGCCTGCGCGCTGGGCCACCCGATCGGCGCCTCGGGCGCGCGCATCATGGTCACGCTGATCCACGCCCTGAAGGCGCGCGGTGGCAAGCGCGGCATCGCCACGCTGTGCATCGGCGGCGGCGAAGGCACGGCCGTGGCAATCGAGTTGCTATGAGTTGTCATTGCGGGCCAGACCCGCAATCCATGGTGGCACGCGAAGATGGATGCCGGATCAAGTCCGGCATGACAGCCACATGCTGCTGACCCAAGACCAGGAAATGGTGCGCGACGCGGTTCGCGCTTTCGCCAAGGACGAGCTCTGGCCCAACGCCCCGCGCTGGGACAAGGAGCATTACTTCCCGCGCGAGGCGCACCGCGGCCTGGCCGCGCTCGGTGCCTACGGCATCTGCGTGCCCGAGGAATTCGGCGGCGCCAACCTGGACTACGTGACGCTGGCGCTGGTGCTGGAGGAAATCGCCGCCGGTGACGGCGGCACCAGCACCGCGATCAGCGTCACCAACTGCCCGGTCAACGCCATCCTCATGCGCTACGGCAACGCGGCGCAGAAGAAGAAATGGCTCACGCGGCTGGCACAGGGCGAGATGCTCGGCGTGTTCTGCCTGACCGAGCCGCACGTGGGCAGCGACGCATCCGCGCTGCGCACGACTGCCGCGAAGGAGGCAGGAGGCTGGGTGATCAACGGCGTCAAGCAGTTCATCACCAGCGGCAAGAACGGCGACCTCGCCGTCGTGATCGCCGTCACCGACAAGGGCGCCGGCAAGAAGGGCATGAGTGCCTTCCTGGTGCCGACCAACGAGCCAGGTTATGTGGTGGCGCGGCTGGAAGACAAGATCGGCCAACATTCGAGCGACACCGCGCAGATCAACTTCGACCACTGCCGCGTCCCGGCCGAGAACCTCATTGGCGAGGAAGGCGAGGGCTACAAGATTGCCCTGTCGGCGCTGGAGGGCGGGCGAATCGGCATCGCGGCCCAGAGCGTGGGCATGGCCCGCAGCGCATTCGAGGTCGCGCTGGAATACGCCAAGGAGCGCCAGAGCTTCGGCACCGCGATCATCAACCACCAGGCAGTAGGTTTTCGGCTGGCCGATTGCGCCACGCAGCTCGAGGCGGCGCGCCAGCTGATCTGGCACGCGGCCACGCTGCGCGACGCCGGCAAGCCCTGCCTGAAGGAAGCGGCGATGGCAAAGCTTTTCGCCAGCGAGATGGCCGAGCAGGTCTGCAGCGCCGCCATCCAGACGCTGGGCGGCTACGGCTACGTGAGCGACTTCCCTGTCGAGCGCATCTGGCGCGATGTGCGTGTGTGCCAGATCTACGAAGGCACGTCCGACGTGCAAAAGATCATCATCCAGAGGGCCCTGGCCTGATGCAGGAGAGCGCCGCTTGCCCCTGCGGCCGGCTCGGGCCTGGCAGGAAGCCGCTGCCCCTCTCTCAGTGTTGCGGCCGATATGTCGGCCATCTGGAGGATGCCCCCGCTCCCGACGCCGAATCCCTGATGCGTTCCCGCTACACGGCCCATGTGCTGTGCGACGCGGATTACGTGCTGGCCACCTGGTATGTCGCCACCCGCCCCCATGCCAACGTCGAGTTCGAACCGGGTACGAAATGGCTGGGCCTGGAAGTGAGGGATCATCGCGTCATCGATGCAAGCCATGCCGAAGTCGAATTCGTCGCCCGTTACCGCATCGCCGGGCGCGGGGTGCGGCTGCACGAGCGCAGCCGTTTCCTGCGGGACGAGGGGCGTTGGTATTACGTTGACGGGGACATCCTGAACTCATGAAATTCGATGCAGTCTTGTTCGATTGCGACGGCGTGCTCGTGGACAGCGAGATCATCACCAATGGTGTCCTGCGCGACATGCTGGAGGAGCTGGGCTGGACGCTCAGCCCCGCGGAGTGCATGCACCTCTTCGTGGGCAAAGCCGTGAAGGACGAGCGCGCTTTGATCGAGGCGCACACCGGCCAGCCGCTGACCGAGGAATGGCTGGTGCACTTTCGCGAGCGGCGCAACGAAGGCCTGATGAAGCGCGTGAAGCCGATCCGCGGCGCGATCGATGCCGTGGCGCTGATCCACCAGCGGTTCCAGGGGCGCATCGCCTGCGCGTCGGGGGCCGACCGCTTCAAGGTCGATCTGCAGCTGGAGAAATGCGGCCTGATGCCTTACTTCAAGGGCCGCATCTTCAGCGGCCACGAATTGCCGCGGTCCAAGCCGGCGCCGGACGTGTACCTGGCCGCTGCCGCCGCACTGGGTGTGCCGCCGGATCGCTGCGCGGTCATCGAAGACACGGTGACGGGCGTGACGGCCGGCGTCGCCGCCGGCGCGACGGTGTTCGGCTACAGCCCTTCCGAGGCCGGGCACGACGCGCCGGGCGCGTTGCGCGCCGCTGGCGCCGCATGGATCTTCGACGACATGGCGCAGCTGGCGAATGCGCCCTTCAGTGCTGGAACTTCCCCTCGCGCGTGACGATGGCCAGGTCCACCAGCGTCAGCCCGGCGTGGTCGCCCGGCTGATAGCGCGCCCGCAGCCCGCCGCCCAGGTCGAGCCCCCCGGCCGCATGCAGGCTGCGCACGAACCCCTCTCGCGTAGGGTTCGGCCCGGCCAGCCGCAAGGCCGTCACCAGCGCCTTCGCCGTGAGGTATCCCTCCAGGCTGCCGTACGAGAACTCCTGCCCCGGCCGCTGCCGGGCGAATTCATCCTGATATTCGCGCGTGACCTGGCTCTTGCGCTCCCATGGGCTGGGCACGACCTGCGAGAACACGATGCCCCGCGCCTGCTCGCCGAGCCGCCTTACCAGCTGCGCCGAGCCTGAATTCACCGCGTTGAACGTGGCGCGCACGCGCAACGCCTGGGCCTTGCGGATCAGTCGCTCGTACATCGCGGGGCTTCCGTGGTTGAGCACCACGTGTGCATTCGTGGCGCCAATCCGGGCGGCCATGTCGTCAACCTGCGCGTCTGTGGCTTCCGACTTGAACGGCAGGTCCAACACCAGTTCCATGCCCGATTCGCTGCACAGGCGCTTGACGTTCGCCAGGTGCTGCAGGCCGGTCTCCGAATCCGAGCGCACGAAAGCCACGCGGGTGCTCCCCGTCTTGCGGGCATAGTCCAGCAGTGCGCGGAACTCCTCCAGGTGCTCAGCCCGTACCGGGAACACCAGTGGCTGGTGCGGGCGGCGAAGGGTTGGCGAGCCGGCCATCGGCCCGAAGAAGGGCACGTTCGACTCCACCGCCACCTTCATGACCGCGGTCGAAGGCCCGCCTTCGATCGACCCGAACAGCAAAAAGGCCTTGTCCTGGGTAAGCAATTGCCTGGCATTGGCTTCCGCCCGGTCGGCGCGGTTGTCGTCGTCCAGTGTCTTGAGCGCGATCGTGCGGCCGTGTACGCCGCCCTGCTTGTTGGCGGCCTCGAGGAAGACCTGCACGCCGGCCAGGACAGCCGTCCCGTAGTCGTTCTTGCCGGCTTGCAGCGTGATGTTCTGCCCGATCAGGATCTGCTTGGGTGTGATGCCGTCCACCGCGCCGGCGGCCGGGCTGAACAACAAGAGAAAAGCAGCCAGGAAGCCCAGGACGTGACGCAGCATGGTGTGGAAAGAGAGTGTAGATATCACAACAATCCTAGCCAGGCCTTGTAGCACTGTCCAGCAGACTGACTGTAAGATGCCTCAGCGGTAGAGCGGCCATGCCCGGCCGGCACCGCGACGCGGGTCAGGAGGAACGTTGCATGGACAGCGCAGCGGCCGACGTGGTACAGCCTGTTTCTACTAAGACATCAGCGCCGCTTCTCCCGGTCGATGAAGGCTCGCGCGCGCTGCGTTTCCGCCTCTTCCTGCTCGCCGCCAGCGGGCTGGCACCTCTGGCGCTGGTGCTGTCCCTGGCCAGTGCCTATCTGGCCCAGGAGCGCCGCACCGAGACGCAACGCTCCGCCCTCGAACTCTCGCGCGCCTTGGCCACCGCACTGGATGCGGAACTGGGCTCCACCATCTCCCTGCTGGAGAACCTGGCGATCTCGTCGGACCTCCAGAGCGTCGCCCCGGCGCGGTTGGCGACCGAGGACTTCTCCCGGCTCGCGCAGCGGATGGCGCAAAGCCAGAAATGGCTGATGATCGTCGTGGCCGATGATCGAGGGGAGGTGGTCGCGCGCGAAGGCCAGGTCGCTGCGCTCGCGGGCGACACCGTCGATGCGCAGAGCCTGACGCAGGCCAAGGCCACGCGGGCCGCCGTCGTGGGCCGCGTTGCCGCGTGGCCCGGCGGCCGCGAGGCCTTCGCAGTCCGGATTCCCGTGCTCAAGGATGGGCGCTTGCGCTACGTGCTTTCCGCCGTGGTGCCGGCCAACCGCATTCGCGACGTCGTGGCGCGCCAGCAGGTCGCGCCATCGTGGGTTGCCGCCGTGTACGACCAGGGCGGCAACGTGGCGGCCAGCTCGCGCGCCGCCGATGCGCTGCGGTATCCGGCATCGCTCGAGACGCTGGTCGCGGCGGGCGGCGAGGAAGGCGCGGGCATCACCCGCACGGCGGGGGGCGTGGAAACCTACACGGGCTTCAGCCGCGTGCGGACCTCCCAGTGGGTGGTGGCGGTGGGCATCCCCGCGGACGCTGCCAACGCCGACCTGCGCCGGGTGATCGCCGCCGTGGGCGCCGGCACCGCGGCCTCCCTGGGTCTGCTGGCATGGCTGGCCTGGCGCACGGCCCGCAGCATCAGCGGCCCGATCGACATTCTCAAGCGCGCGGCGGCCGACCTCGGCGCCGGCAAGCACGTAGTGCTTCGGCCCCTCGGCGTCGAGGAGCTCGACGAGGTGGGCTGGGCGCTGCGGCAGGCGGCCATCGACCGCGACGACGCGAACGAGCGCCGCAGCAAGGTGGAGGCCGAGCGGGAGCACCTGCTCGTCCAGCTCGAGGAGGCGCTGCATGTCGCGGAGCAGGCCAACCGCAACAAAGACGAATTCCTGGCCTTGCTGGGCCACGAATTGCGAAACCCGCTCGCGCCGATCCTGAACGCCGTGCACCTGATCGGCCTCAAGGATGACGACAGGACGCTGCCTGAACGCCGCATCATCCAGCGCCAGCTCAGTTATGTCACGCGCATGGTGGACGACCTGCTGGATGCCTCGCGCATCACCAGCAACCGCTTCGCGATCAACCTGCGGCCCCTTCGCCTGGTGCCGGTCCTCGAGCAGACCGTCGAGGCGCAAAGGCCGAACTTCGGCTCGCGCACCGTCAACCTGCGCATCGATGACGCGGCGCGGGGCGAGTGGGTGCGTGCCGACGAGGCCAGGCTGGTCCAGATTTTCAACAATATCCTGGGCAATGCCATCAAGTTCACCGCGCCGACGGGGGCCATCGACATCGAGGCCCGCAAGGTGGAGCGCAGCATCGAGATCGTCTTTCGCGACAACGGCGCGGGCATGTCGGCGGAGCACCTTGCCCGGGCCTTCGACCTGTTCTGGCAGGCGCCCAACCGCGCGCCCGGCGCCGGCGCCGGCCTGGGCCTCGGCCTGGCCATCGTCAGGAGCCTGGTCGAAATGCAAGCCGGCACCGTCCAGGCCCACAGCGACGGCGTGGGTCATGGCATGGTCATCACCATCACGCTGCCAGTGGGCGAGCCGCCGAAAGAGGAACCCATGACCCCGCGCATCAGCGCGGGGGCGGCTGCGACACGGGTGCTGGTGGTGGATGACAACGAGGACGCCGCCGATACGCTCTCGATGCTGCTCAACGCGTCCGGCTTCGTGGTGCGGGTAGCCTACACACCGCAGTCAGCGCTCGACGCCGTCGCGTCTTTCCAGCCGGAGATCGTGCTCATGGACATCGGGCTGCCCGAGATGGACGGCTACGAAGTCGCGCGGCGGCTGCGCTCGGGCGATCGCCCCTTCCAGGGGAGGCTGGTTGCCCTCACGGGCTACGGACAGGAGCGGGACGTGCGCAGGGCCCACGACACGGGGTTCGACGCGCACCTGACCAAACCAGTAGAGCCGGAGACCCTGTTCCAGCTGCTGGCGCGCCTGGCTTCGGCCTCGCAGCCGCGGGCCTGAAGGTGCGGGGCTGCCCACCCGCGTCCCTCACTGCTCCGCAAACGCGCGTTCAATGACGAAATCGCCAGGCCTTGTCGTATTGCCCTCGACGAAGCCCCGGCCTTCCAGCATGTGCTTCAAGTCGCGCAGCATGCCGGGGCTGCCACAGATCATTACCCGGTCCTCCTCGGACTTCAGCGGGGGGATGCCCAGGTCCTCGAACATCTTGCCGGTTTCCATGAGGTCGGTGACGCGGCCCATGTTCTTGTAGGCCTCGCGCGTGACCGTGGGGTAGTAGCGCAGCTGGCTCGTCACCAGCTCGCCCAGGATCTCGTGCGCCGGGAGGTGCTCCACCAGCAGGTCGTGGTAGGCCAGTTCATCCTTTTGGCGTACGCCGTGCACCAGGATGATCTGCTCGAATCTCTCGTAGGTGGCGGGGTCGTGCACGATGCTCATGAAAGGCGCCAGGCCGGTGCCGGTGGACAGGAGAAACAGGCGCTTGCCGGGCAGCAGGTAGTCGATGAGGAGGGTGCCCGTGGGCTTGCGGCCGACGATGATCTTGTCGCCGACCTTCATGTGCTGCAGTCGCGAGGTGAGCGGGCCGTCTGGCACCTTGATGCTGAGGAACTCGAGGTGCTCCTCGTAATTGGCGCTCACGATGCTGTAGGCGCGCAGCAGGGGTTTGTCGTTGACGCGCAGGCCGATCATCGTGAAATGGCCATTGGAAAACCGCAGCGACTTGTCACGGGTCGTCTTGAAAGTGAATAGCTTGTCCGTCCAGTGGTGGACGGACAGGACGGTTTCCTCGTTAAATGCACTCATGGGTCGGTTATCGCTCGCGCGGAAGGAAAAAACTACGCAATATAGATGGTAGGCGTGCCGGGCGCCTTGATGCGGCACAACTTCGGCAGCCCCTGCCCGCCATGCGGAATTGTGCCTTGCGGGAGCGGCTCGGCGATTAACTCAACCGGCAGGAGTCAAACATGACGATTGAACTCAAGGGAATGGACGGCGCAGTGGTGCAGGTCGCGCCGGAAGCGTTGGCCGCGTTCAGGGGGGTGTTCAAAGGCCCGGTGCTGGCGCCGCAGGACGCCGGTTACGAGGAGGCGCGCAAGGTCTGGAATGCGGTGATCGACCGCCGCCCCGGCCTGATCGCGCGTTGCACGGGCACGATGGACGTGGTGCAGGCCGTGCGCTTCGCGCGGCAGCACCGTCTGCTGCACTCCGTGCGCAGCGGCGGCCACAACATCGCGGGGCTGGGGGTGTGCGAAGGCGGCCTGATGATCGACATGTCGTTGCTGCGCGGCGTCTGGGTGGACCCCGTCGAGCGCACCGCGCGCGCCCAGGCCGGTTGCACCCTGGCCAACCTGGACCGCGAAACCCAGCTGCACGGGCTGGCGGCAGTGCTCGGGTTCGTGTCGGAGACCGGCATCGCGGGCCTCACCGTCGGTGGCGGCTTCGGCTACCTCACTCGCAAGCATGGGTGGACTTGCGACACCGTGCTGTCCATGGAGGTGGTGACGGCCGAGGCCAAGGTAGTGCGCGCATCGAGCGCGGAGAACCCGGAGCTTTTCTGGGCGCTGCGCGGCGGCAGCGGCAATTTCGGCATCGTCACCTCATTCGAGTACCGGCTGTTCCCGGTCGGCCCCGAGATCGTCGGCGGCGCGATTGCCTGGCGCGGCGAGGACGCGAGGCAGGTGCTCGACGCCTTTCGCGAGTTCAGCGCTGCTGCGCCGCGGGAGTTGACGCTGGTCGCCGCTCTGCGCATCGCGCCGCCCGCGCCCTGGCTGCCCCCGGAAATCCACGGCAAGCCGATGGCCGCGATCTTCGTGTGCTACACCGGCACGCCGGAAGACGGCGAGGCGCTGCTCGCGCCGCTGCGCAAGATCGGCAGCCCGGTCGCCGACATCGTCACGCGTCGGCCGTACGTGCAAATGCAAAGCCTGCTCGATGCCACGCAGCCCAAGGGACGGCGCTACTACTGGAAATCCCACTACCTGGGCAGGATCGGTCGCGATGCGGTGGATCTGGCCGCCGAGCATGCAAGCCGAATCGTTTCCCCGCACTCGGCGATCCTCATGTTCCAGATCGGCGGCGCGTTGAACGAGCTGCCTCCTGGCCATTCCCCGGTCGGCAACCGCGACGCCGAGTATGTGCTCAACATCGCGGGCGCGTGGGAAAAGCCGGAGGACGACGCCGCCAACGTCCAGTGGGCGCGGGGCGCTTTCGAGGCCATGAAGCCCTGCTCGACCGGGGGAACCTACATCAACTTTCTCACGCAGGAGGAGGGTGCGGACCGCATCGAAGCCGCTTATGGGCGGCCTGCTCTGGACAAACTGGCCGCGCTCAAGCGCCAGTGGGACCCGGACGGCTTCTTTTGCCACACCAAGGGCGTGATGGGATGATGCCGGGCGAAGCCGCCTGACCGTGGACAATCGGGCATCTCCTTCAACAATGGAAACCATGGACGAAGCCAAAGAACGCCCCGCACTTCCCGACCACCTCTCGGTGGATCCTCGCAGCCCGCACCACGTGGCCGCCGTGTTCGAGCACGAGGTCGGCATCCGCCTGAACGGCAAGGAACGCCACGACGTCGAGGAGTACTGCATCAGCGAGGGCTGGGTCAAGGTGCCTGCGGGCAAGACGGTGGACCGCAAAGGCCACCCCCTGCTGATCAAGCTCAAGGGCACGGTCGAAGCCTTCTACCGTTAGGCCGCGCTGCGGTGCAGATGCACCGCTAGGTAAATTTCCCTATCGCTGTGGATTGTTCCGATGATTTTCGCATCGGTGCTGGCTGCCTATGCTGGACCCATTGAAACGGAGCCATGCGATGAAAGCAGAATTACAGCCCAGCAGACGCATTTTCCTGTCCCTGCTCCCGGCGGTTACGGCCGGGTTGGCCGCACCTGCCGTGAGCGCCGCGCCGAAGCAGGCGGCGCACTGGGGAATGCTGATCGATACCCGGCGCTGCATCGGCTGCCAGGCCTGCACCATGGCCTGTTCGATGGAGAACGCGCTGCCGGAGGGCCAGTTTCGGACGACCGCGGCAACCTACTGCGTCACCACGAGCGAAGGCCGCAGCGGCGTGGCGATGGTTCCACGGCTGTGCAACCACTGCGAAGACGCGCCCTGCATCCCCGTGTGCCCGGTTGGCGCCACCTACAAGCGCGAGGACGGCATTGTCCTGGTGGATGCCGAACGGTGCGTCGGCTGCGCGTATTGCACGCAGGCCTGTCCGTACGAGGCCCGGTTCATCAACCACGATACCGGCAAGGCCGACAAGTGCACGTTCTGTAGCCATCGCGTCGACGCGGGGCTGTTGCCGGCATGCGTGGAGACGTGCGTCGGGGGTTCGCGCGTGTTCGGCGACTTGAACGATCCCGCCAGCGAAATCAGCAAGCGCCTGCTCGCCGCGGAAGGAAAGACCAGTGTCCTGAAAAAGGAGGCCGGAACGAAGCCCAACGTGTTCTACATCGGGCTCGACAAAGAACTCAGCGGGCGGGTCGCGGGACCGTCCGCCGCGGAGATGATGTGGCGGCCCGCTCAGCACGGAGCATGACATGAACACCACAGTCGAAGTCCTCGGGCTCACGCGTGAAGCCGCCTGGCTGCCTTGGGCAGTCCAGTATTTCTTCCTGGTCGGCATTTCCACAGGCGCCTTTTTCCTGTCGCTGCCCGGGCTCGTTTGGCGCAGCGCCTCATGGGCTGGAGTGTCGAGGCGCGCGCTGCTGGCAGCGCTGGTGTGCGGGCTGACGGCGCCAGTCGCGTTGCTCGCGGATTTGCACCAGCCGGGCCGTTTCCTCAATTTTTACCTGCATCCGAACCTGCAGTCCTGGATGGCGTGGGGCTCGTTTTTTATCCCGCTGTATGTCGGCGGCCTGCTGCTGTACGCGTGGCTGTGCATGCGGCCGCAGCTGGCCCGGCTGGCGGGGCAAGACGGTATCGGTGCGCGCACTGCGGCGATCTATCGCGTCCTGGCCTACGGCGGCCATGACAACCGCGTGGCCGTCGGCGTGGCCGCAGTGATAGCCGCACTAGGGGCCCTGTTGATTCTGGTCTACACCGGGATGGAAGTCATGGTCGTGGAGGCCCGGCCGCTATGGAACACTCCGCTGGTCCCGCTGCTGTTCGCCGTCACGGCGTTTGCCGGCGCTGCAGGCCTTACCGGGCTGTTCGAAGCGGCCACCGGGCACCGAGGCGCCGCGCCGCTCCTCAATCGCTGCCTCGCGCGCAGCCAGTGGGCCGTGCTCGGATTGCTGGCACTGTGGTGGGCCTCCGGCCTGACCGGCGTGTCGTCATCGGCTGCGCAAGCACTCGACTCGATGAATGGCTCGCCAGGCTGGTGGCTCACCGGCGCCTGGCTCGCAGGCACGACATTGCTGGCACTGTGGCTCTCGAGCCGCCGGTCGCAGTCACTGGTGCTCGTCTCGCTGCTGGCGCTGCACGGGGCCTGGCTGCTGCGCTGGATCGTGTTCATGGGCGGGCAGGGCCTGCCCAAGATGGGCGCGGCCTTCCGTGGCTACGCCCTCACCGTCACGCCCGACAGCCTGCTGGGCATCGTCGGCACCGCCGGCCTGTTTCTCACCGTCTACATCGTGCTGACCAGCTTCCTGTCGTGGGAAGAGCCGGCAGCCGCCTGAAGGAATCCCATCATGAAGATCAGCAAACGTCGCCAGGTTCTTGCCGCCGGGGGGCTCGCCGCATTCGGCGTGGGGTTCTCCGAAACGGGCGCGCGCATTGTGGGCAAGCTCATGGGGAGCGACCAGCCGAAGCACCGCACGGCCGGCAACGCGCCGGCGCCGGAGTTCAGCGTCGATGCCCAGGGGCACGTCAAGGTGAACACGGCGCAGCAGGTGAGCTACACCACCTGCCTGGGCTGCACCACGATGTGCGGCGTGCGCGTGCGCACCGACAAGGCGTCGGGCCGCGTGCTGCGCGTCGCCGGCAACCCGTACAGCCCGCTCTCTACCGATCCGCACTTGCCGATGAAGGCCAGCGTGCGCGATAGCTTCGCCGCGGTTTCCGCCTTCGAAGGAAAGGGTCTTGCCGGCCGCTCGACAGCCTGTGGCCGCGGCAACGCGGTGGCGCAGCAGGTCGATTCGCCTTACCGTGTGCTGTCGCCGCTCAAGCGCGTCGGTCCGCGCAACGGCGGTCGCTGGGAAGAGATCTCGTTCGAGCAGCTGGTCAAAGAGGTCGTCCAGGGTGGCGACCTGTTTGGCGAGGGCCCCATCCAGGGTCTGGCGGCACTGCGCGACGTGAAGATGCCGATCGACCCCGCCATGCCCGAGCTCGGGGCCCGGGTAAACCAGGTCGCCGTGATGTCGAGTGTCAACGACGGTCGCGAAAGTTTTGCGCGGCGCTTTTTCAACCAGTCGTACGGAACGATCAACTTCTTCGGGCACGGTTCCTACTGCGGCGGCGCGTACCGCTCCGGAACTGCCGCGCTCTTCGGCGACCTTAAAGCCCTCACGCACGGCAAGCCGGACTTTGCAAACGCGGAGTTCGTCCTGTTCGTCGGGACGGCGCCGGGCCAGGCCGGCAACCCGTTCAAGCGCCAGGGCACGCTTGTTGCGAAGGCACGCACCGAAGGCAAGCTCTCGTATATCGTGGTGGACCCCGTGCTAACGCACGCGAGCAGCCGCGCCAGCGGCGATCGCGCCCGCTGGCTGCCCATCCGCCCGGGAACCGACGGTGCGCTGGCCATGGCGATCATCCGCTGGTTGTTCGAGAACGACCGCATCGACCGCCAATTTCTCGGCTTCCCCAATGAGGCAGCCGCCAAGGCGGGCGGCGAGCCCTCCTTTTCCAACGCGACCCACCTGGTCGTGGTCGAACCCGGACACCCGCGTGACGGCAGGATGCTGCGCGCCTCCGACCTGGGCCAGGCGCTCCCCGAGGAACAGCGCTACAAGGAGGGCGATGCCTTTGTGTGCCTGGACGAGGCGGGCACGCCCGTGTTCCACGACCAGGCCAGCAGCCCGGCGCAGCTTTTCGTCGACACCGCACTGCCCATCGCGGGCAAGGACGTACGCGTCAAGTCGTCGCTGCAGCTGCTGAAGGAAGAATCGCTTCGGCTCGAATTGTCGGCGTATGCCGCTGCGTGCGGCATCGATTCCGCGACGATCGAAGCGCTCGCGAAGGAGCTGTCCTCGCATGGCAAACGCGCCTCAGTCGTAGCGCATGGCGGCATGATGGCGGGCAACGGCTTCTACAACACCTATGCGCTCATGTCGATCAATGCCTTGCTGGGCAATGTCAACTGGAAGGGCGGCTTCGTCGGCAACGGCGGTGGCTTCAAGTTCGACGGCGAGGGGCCGCGCTACAACCTCGCCACGTTTGCCGGCATGGTCAAGCCATCCGGAACGCCGATCGGCCGCAACGTGCCCTACGAGAAGACCACCGAGTTCGCCACCCGCAAGGCGGCCGGCAAAGCGTACCCGGCCAAGGCGCCGTGGTTCCCGAACGCACCCGGGCTCTCCAGCGAGTTGCTGCCGGCGGGCATCAACGGCTATCCCTATTCGCTGAAGGCGCTGATCCTCTGGTCCTCCAATCCGATGTATGGCATCCCCGGCTTGCGGGCGCGGCTGGCGAAGGATCTCGCGGACCCCGCGAAGCTGCCCCTGATCGTGTCGGTGGATCCGTTCATCAATGAGAGCAACGCCTATGCCGATTACATCGTCCCGGATTCGCTGATGTACGAAAGCTGGGGCTGGGTTGCGCCCTGGAACGGCGTGCCCACCAAATCGATGGGCGCGCGCTGGCCCGTTGTCGAACCGAAGGCGCAAAAAGCGCCGGACGGGCGTGCGATCGGAATGGAGACATTCTTCATCGCGCTGGCGCGGGCCATGAACCTGCCCGGTTTCGGTGAAGGCGCGCTGACGGACATGGAAGGCAACCCGTTGCCGCTCAACGGGCCGGAGGACTGGTACCTGCGCGGAGGTGCCAACATCGCGTGGCAAGGCAAGGAGCCCGTGGGCGATGCCACGGAGGAGGACATGCTGCTGTCGGGTGTCGAGCGGCTGCGCCCGCTGCTGGAAAAGACGCTCAAGCCCGAGGAGATCGCCAAGGTCGGTTTCCTGCTCAGCCGGGGCGGGCGCTACCAGCCTGGCAAGGACGCCTACGACGAGGAACATGCGCAGTGGATGCGCAATCCGCTCAAGCCCATGTGCCACCTGTGGAACGAGAACCTCGGCTCGTCGCGAAACAGCCTCACGGGTAAGCGCAACCGTGGTTGCGGAACTTGGCAGGAGCCGGCATTCGCCGATGGAACGCCAATGCGCAAGGTGTACGCGGAAAAGGATTGGCCGATGCAGCTGGTGAGCTACAAGTCCGCGCTGCAAAACCCGTATTCGATAGGCGCCACCCGGCTGCTGGCGATCCATCCGGAAAATCCGGTGCTGGTCCACCCCGACGACGCGAAGCGGCTGCACCTTGAGATGGGTGACCTGGCCGAGATCACGACGCCAGGCGGCCGCCTCAATGCACGCGTGATGATCCATGCGGGCGTGGTGCCGGGCGTGGCCGCCTTCGAGCACGGCTTCGGCCACCGCGAGCTCGGCGCGCGTGCCCACCGCATCGGTGACCGGCGCCAGCCGAAGGACGAGCGCCTGTCGGCCGGCGTCAACCTGAACGACATCGGCGTGATGGATCCGACGCGCCCGGACGGCGCACCGTGGGTGGACGCGATCTCCGGCACGTCGGTGCGCAACGGCCTGCCGGCGCGGATCAGGCCGGCCTGACGTTCGGCTCGTCCAGCGCCGCCGGGTCGGCCCGCAACATCAGGCGGGCCAGTTCGGCGGCGGACGAGACGCCCGCCTTTTCCATCACGTGCTGGCGGTGGATGTGCACCGTCTTCTCGCTGATGCCCAGCGCACAGGCAACGATCTTGTTCGGCTGGCCCAGCGCCACCAGCTTCGCCACTTCCTTCTCCCGCGGCGAGAGCGAGTGCAGAAGCGCGAGCGCGTCCTCACGAACCTGCCGCTCCTGCAACGCCTCGGCGCTGCGGCGAACCGCGGCCGCCACCGCGTCCAGCACGACCTGGTCCTTGAACGGCTTTTCGATGAAGTCCACAGCGCCGGATTTGAGGGCCTGCACGGCCATCGACACGTCCGCATGGCCTGTCATGAAGACGATCGGAATGTCGATGCCGCGCTCGCGCAGCACCTGCTGCAGCTCGAGTCCGCTCATCGACGGCATGCGGATATCCAGCAGCACGCAGGCGGGAAGCGGGGTTTGGGCGGCGGCGTCGAGGAACTCCTCGGCCGAGGCGTGCAGCTGCACTTGCCAGTCGACGGACCCCAGCAGAAAACGAAGCGAGCGGCGCAGGGCCGCGTCGTCGTCGACCACGTGCACGGTGCAATGTTCAGGCGGATGATGCATGGCAGGGAAGGGAAAAAGAAAAGCGCATGCCGGGGCCATCGACGTTTGGCTCGGCCCATAGCCGGCCGCCGTGGGCTTCGACAATCGTCTTGCAGATCGGCAAGCCCAGGCCCAGGCCGTCCGGTTTCGTCGTGAAGAAGGGCTCGAACAGCCTCGCTCGCTGAGCCTCCTCGAGCCCAGCGCCGCGATCGATCACATGCACCAGCATGCGCGTGTCCGACGACTCGATCACGATGCGGATGTCCTGCCGACCCTGGGGCAACGCGCGGCTCGCATCGATCGCGTTTTTCACGAGGTTCAGCAGCACCTGCTGGATCTGCTGGCCGTCCGCCAGCACGGCGCACCCGCCCCGAGTGCGATCCTCGATCGTGATCACCGGCGCGTGGGCGAGCATGCCCAGCAAGAGGCGTCGCGCCTCGTCGGCGATGGCGACGATGTCGGACGGCTCACGGACGGCCGGGCGCTTGCGCGCGAAGTGCCGGATGCGCTGGACGATGCCGCCCGCACGCTCGGACTCGTTGGCGATCTCCATGCAGGCTTCGGCCAGCGCGTCGTCCGTGAGCGTGCCGCTCGCCTGCCGGCGCAGCAGGCTGCGTGCATAGGTGCCCATGCTGGTGAGCGGCTGGTTGATTTCGTGTGCGAGCGTTCCGGACAGCTCCCCGAGCACCGACAGCCGCGACAGGTGATCCATCTGTTCCTGGTTCTCGCGCACGCGCGATTCCGCTTCCTTGCGTGCCTGCAGCGCCTCGCGCAACTCCCGGGTGCGCCGGTGCACCTGGTACTCGACACGCACGGTATGGATGACCCAGCCAGCGAGCAAGGCGAACAGGCCGAGCAGCCACGGCCAGAAGCGCCGCGCCAGCGCTTCGGGCGTAACGGCGCCCAGACCTGCGTAGGGACCCACCCGCATTTCCTGATACAGGTCGTGCACGGGGCGATAGTCGGCCGGAACGGCCCAGCTCAGGCGGCCAGCGCCTTCAGGCATGGCGAGTAGCGCGCGCACCACCGCCTTTGCCAGCGCCGGATCGGTCTGGCGAGTGACGGCGATTGGCCAGTCCGGGTAGAGGGGCGTCGAGGTCGCGCAGGCCAGGCCCGGCTCCTGCCGCGGCGACAACACACGGTAGTCCTCCGAACGCAACGCACCGCGCTCGACCAGCTGTTCGAGGAGACACGTGCGCACGATGCCGGCATCGACATCGCCGCGCCGCACGGCCTCGACCACGCCTGCCATGGGAAGCCCGACGAAGCGAACCCCTGCCAGGTCCGAGCCGATATCCAGGCCCTGGTGCTTGAGTTCCAGTGCGGCGATCAGATAGCCCCCGAACGCGTCGGGGGCGACGGCCGCCACCGTCTTTCCGTGCAGGCCGCGAAGGTCGGCGGGCTCCGCCCGGTCCCCCCGTGTGAAGATGACAGAGCCGATGGCACGCGCGGGTGAGGAGACGCCGGCCGAGGCCAGTGTCGCGATGCGGCTGAGGCCGAATTCGGCCTCCATGGTCACGTAATAGCCAGGGTTGGTGACGACCAGGTCGACGCGGTGCTCCGCGATTGCGCGGCGCAGGCCTTCCGCGTCGTAGTGATCGAGGCGGAAGCTGTGCTGCGGCAACGCGGCGTTCAGATAGTCGAGAACCGGCGACCAATCGGTCTCTGCGGCGCTCTCGCCCTGCCACGCGAAAACGCCGATGGGCACGGTCCCCGCGGCCGCGCCCGTGTGGGAGGTCCACAGGATGAATGCGGCGGCGACAAGCAGGCGCCGCCACGACGCGATGGCGAAATTCACAACCCGACTATTGGGTCCCACGCCTGCCCGCCACTTGACCAGGGTCAAGCCCGGACAAGTTTCGTGCGGTCTCACCGCCTGCGCCCGGAAATCGCGTGAGAGTCAGTCCGGAAACCCCAGGCGCAGGGCGCCGCGCTCGGCAGCTGCCAGCAGGCGTTTAAGCAGCCGGCGCGTGCTCTCGGCGCCGCGCGACGAATCACCCAGCCACCGCGAGAAGGTGGCCAGATAGATGGCTGTGATCACCGCCTCCTCGACCTCGCGCCGCCACCCGGTGGAGCGCAACATTGCCGTCTCGCGGATCCATTGCGCGGTGCGGCTGATGCGCGCGACACCGCGCACCTGCAGGTGAACATGTTCGGGGTGCATCTTGTACCCCAGCATGCCGGGCACGAGGCGCCGGTGCGCCGCCAGGGCGTCGATCCAGGCCATGATGGCGCGAAACAGACGCTCGCGGATCGGCAGCACGGCCCAACCCGGCTGACTGCCGGCGGCAAGCAGCGCCGCGTCCGCCACGTCGAAAAAGCCTTCCGCTATCGCGTCCTTGTCGCCGAAGTACCGGCGCAGTTCGTCCAGGCCCATGCCCAGTTCGCGCGCAACGGCGTGCACATGCAGGGCGTCCCAGCTCCCCGCCTGCTCCGCCAGGCGAAGGGCGGTGTGCACGATGCTGCGCCGGACGGCGTCGTCCTGCACGCCGTCGGCCATGGGGGCGAGCGATAGGTCCATCGTTGTCCGAGCGGCCGGGAAAGAGATTTCATGCTAGCCCGCAGCCGCACTGACACCTGTCGGCCAAGACCGCATTCCGGCGCGGGAGTAGCTTTCGCCCGAGTACCGCAACGGCCTTTCCGCTTGCTCGGCGTCAAGCCCCCCAGCCAAAAACTCGGGCTTTGCACCGGTGACTGGTCTATCCTGAAGGCTGGGCCGCCCCTCAACCAATCGGAGGCATCGTGTTGCAGTCAATCAGGATACGGTGGAAGCGCTGGCTGGCCATCATGGCGGGCGTGTTCGTCGTGTACACGCTCGCAGGGTTCTGGCTGCTGCCGCTGCTCATCCGCCACCAGCTCCCCCAGTTCGGCCAGGCGGAACTGCAGCGCCAGCTGACGATCGGCGAGGTTCGCTTCAACCCGTTCACGCTGCGCCTGGAAGCCACGGACCTCAAACTGTCGGAGAGCGACGGCGCGCCGTTGTTCGCCATCGGCGGCTTTGCCGTCGAGATGCAATGGCGCTCGATCGTGCGCCGCGCCTGGAGTTTTGCCGACATCCGCGTCACTGCGCCGTCCGCGACCTTGTTCATCGGCCCCGACGGCCGCTTCAACATCGCCCAGCTGCTGGACACGCTGGACCACCGGCCGCGCGACAACTCCGCGGATACCGGCATGCCCCGCGTCATCGTCGAGCAGTTCACGCTAGAGCAAGGCAAGGTGGAGATGCATGACCGGCGGGCCGGCTACGACAACACCTTCACGCCGATCGACTTCACGCTGAGCCACTTCAGCACCTTGCCCGAGCAGAACGACACCCACACCTTCACGGCCCAGTCGGCGCGCGGCGGCAAGATGCGCTGGAAGGGCACAGCCTCCGTCAATCCGGTCCTGGCCAGCGGCGAGGTCGTCCTGGAGAACGCCTCTCTGCCGGAACTGGCCGTGTACCTCAAGTCGTACACCCGCGCCCGCGTTGCCGCAGGGCAGCTCTCCGCGACCGTGCCCTACACCTTTGCCTATGCCCAAGGCAAGTTCGAGGCGCGGTTGGCAGGCGCCAAGCTATCGCTGCGCGACTTTGCCGTGGCACGCGAAGGCGTGACCGATTCCTTTGCGGGGATCACCCGCCTGGACATTGGCGGCATCGACGCGGACTTGGCGCGGCGGCAGGCGACCATCAACGAAGTGCGGGCAGACGGGGGCAAGCTCAGTGTGAGGCGCGACGCCAAGGGCGAGCTCGACCTGGCCAACCTCATGATCGAAACGGCGGGCCCGGCAGCGGCGGCGAACACCCCTGCGAACGGAGTGGCCGTCGGCGACTGGAATGTCGCGGTCAAGCAGGTGCGCTTCGACCAGCTCCAAGTCAGCGCCATTGACGAAACCGTGACCCCGCCGCTGAAGGTCAACGCCGGCAAGGTGGGCCTGCAGCTGGCCCTGACCGCGCAGCAGACGAACGCCGGTTTCCAGCTCAAGGTGTCGGATGCCGCGTTGTCACTTGCCGACCTGGCGGTGTCCAGTGGCGCGCAGGCCCCGCTGAAGGTCGCGCAGGTGGGCTTCACCGAGGGCACGGCGGACGTGGCTGCCCGGCAGGTCAGCCTGGGCCGCCTTTATGCCGAAGGTGGGCAGCTCCAACTGGTGCGCGAGAAGGATGGCAAGCTCAACGTGCTCGAACTGCTGCCGCGCCCGGGTGCCTCGCGCGCGCCGGTGCCCGCGACGCAGGCTTCAGCGCCCAAGCCGTGGTTGGCGGCCGCGAAAATCGTCGAGCTGTCCAAGTTCGGCGCGGACATCACCGATCGCGACGCGGGTGTCAACGTGCACATCACGGACCTCGCGCTGAAACTCGAAGGCGCGAGCAGCGACCTCTCGAAGAAGGTCGCGTTCAACGCGGGGCTGAACGTGCGCGAAGGCGGCCAGCTCGCGGCGCAGGGCAGCGTGGTGCCGGGCACCGGGCAGCTGCAGGCCGACGTGCGGGTGAAACAGCTCGCGCTGGCGCCGTTGCAGCCACTGCTGGCGCAGCACCTCAAGCTGAAGATCGCGGGCGGCAATGTGTCGGCGCAGGGCCGTGTCGCCGCCGGCGCCGGCACGGCGAAAAGCGCGGGCCTGAGTTACGCGGGCGCGCTCAACGTTGCCGGGCTCACGCTCAACGAACTCGATGGCGACCTTTTCGCTTCGTGGAAAAACGTGGCCGCGGACAAGTTCACGGCCACTGTCAGTCCCAACCGGATCGACATTCCCGAGCTGCGCATCGTCGGCGCCAACGCCAAGCTGATCATCGAGGACGATCGCAGTTTCAACGCGCTGCGATTGCTGGTGAGACCGGCCGCAGCCGCGACACCGGCGGCCGCCGTGGTTCCCGTGAAGGCGGCGCCCGCGGACGATCCCTTCCCGGTGCGGGTGCGCCGCATGCGCTTCCAGGACGCCAAGCTCGATTTCACCGACCTGAGCCTGCGGCCGCAGTTCGCCGCCAAGATCTACGAGTTGAACGGCGTTGTGAACGGCCTGTCGTCCAGCCGCGAGGCGCGCAGCCAGATCGAGCTCGATGGCCGCGTGGACGAGTTCGGCCTGGCGCGTATCCGCGGCGAGCTCAACCCCTTCGCCCCGCGCAACAACACCGACGTGAACATGGTGTTCAAGAACGTCGACATGGTGCCCGCGTCGCCCTACAGCATGAAGTTCGCGGGCTACCGCATCGCCGAAGGCAAGATCTCGCTGGACCTGCAGTACAAGATCCGCGACAGCAAGCTCGAAGGCTCCAACCAGATCGTGATCGACAAGCTGACCCTCGGCGAGCGGGTGGACAGCCCTGACGCGCTCAAGCTCCCCTTGCAGCTGGCGATCGCGATCCTCAAGGACAGCGATGGCCGCATCGACCTCGGCCTGCCGGTCTCAGGCGACCTGAGCGACCCGCAGTTCAGCTACGGCGCGATCTTCTGGAAGGCGATCACCAACGTCATCACCAAGATCGTCACGGCCCCGTTCCGCGCGCTGGGCGCGCTGCTGGGGGTGAGCGGCGAGAAGCTGGAGTCGATCGATTTCGACGCCGGCAGCGCCAAGCTGCTGCCGCCCGAGCGCGAGAAGATCAAGCAGGTGGCGCAAATCCTCGCCAAGCGGGCGCAATTGAAGCTTTCGGTGCCCGGCCAGTACAGCGAGGCGGCGGATGGCGCGGCGCTGCGCGCGCGTGCGGTGCGCGAGGAGATCGCCAAGCGCGCAGGCATCAAGCTGCAACCGGGCGAGGAGCCCGGCCCGCTGGACATCGGCGACCGCAAGGTGCGCGGCGCGATCCGCGACCTGTACGAAGCGCGCTTCGGCGCGGCCGAACTCGACAAGCAGAAGGCCGCGGCCGAAAGCGCGCCGCCCGCGAAGAAGGACGACGCGAAGAAGGACGAAAAGAGCCAGCTGCCGATGTGGCAGCGGGTGGGCAAGATGATCCAGGGTGAGCCGCAGGTCGCCGACCCGGGGCCGTTCTACGGCAAGCTGCAGGAGCGGCTCAACCAGAACCAGGCACTGCCGGCGGACGCGCTGGGTAAGCTCGGCGCCGAGCGGGCCGATGCGATCCTTGCCGCGCTCAAGGAAGCGGGCGTCGACGCGTCGCGCGCCGCCACTGCGGCACCTGACAAGACGGAAGTCGCCCCCGGCAAGCCCGTGCCGCTGAAACTCGGGCTGGCGTCGCGTTAGTGTGCTGTAGCAGAGGTTCATGGCGGTTGCGGGATCAGGGCGACGGGGCGCTCGACTCCGGCGGATGCTACGCCGCCGTTGTGCGCTAATTAGCGCCGTGGCACTTCTTGTATTTCCTGCCGCTGCCGCAGGGGCAGGGATCGTTGCGGCCGGGCTCCGGCACCTTGCGCACGGCTTCCACGCGCGGGCCGAGGCTCTTCCACAGCTGGCGCAGGTCGTACACCGCCCAGATGGCGGCGCCCAAGTCATCCAGCCGCTCTTCGCTCACGCTCGGCGGGCCGTCCTCGGCGAACATCGAGACCACGGGCTCGCCGCGGTCGTCCTCGCTCAGCACGACAAGGGCCCCCAGCGCGCTGTCCAGCATCTGCGCCGCATCCGGGTCGCGCGGCGGCAGCCAGTCATCCGGCCAGTTTTCCACGGCGTACATGAAGCCGAGCGCCCACACCTGCGCATAGGCGGGCAGGGTGGCCAAGTCCGTCTCCCCGCGCTCGGCTTCAGGCAGTGCCAGCAGCGCGCCTCGCGTGTCCAGCGCCTCCGGTTGGTAAGTGCGCTCGTCATCCAGCGTTTCCACCGGCGCATCGAGCGCGGCCGCCACTTCCGCCCAGCGCCGGCGCCAACGCCAAACGAACTCCATGTGCTCCACCGGGTTGAACTCGTCGCCCAGCAAAACGGGCCAGTATTCCTCGGGTGCGACGGGCCGGCGCGCGCACACCAGTGCGGCGAGGAAGCCCTCGCAGAACTCCCATTGCGGGATTTCCTCATTCTCCTCGCGCAGCAAGTCCAGCTCGGCGTCCAGCGCGTCGAAGTCGTCGGAGCCGAGCGGGGTGGTGGTGTCGGGGGCTGTGGTCATTGGAACCGAGGATTGTGCCTCCGCCCGCGAGGCGAGCACAATCACGTCATCGATAGCCATGAAAGGAAAAGACATGTACCGCGTTGAAGAAGAGGAAGAAGAACCGGGTGCGCCCGCCGGTGGCACCACCGTGCTCGAGATGCGCAGCTCGTTCCTCGAGGAGAAGGCGTTCAAGTCGCGCACCGTGCTGCTCTTCGGCACCGTCTCGGACAAGTCTGCCGCCGACATCGCGCGGCGGCTGCTGGCGCTGGACGCCGATTCGAGCGCGCCGATCGACATGATCGTGAGCTCGCCGGGCGGCCACCTGGAATCGGGCGATGCCATCCACGACATGATCCGCTTCATTGCCGCGCCCGTGAACATGGTGGGCACCGGCTGGGTCGGCAGTGCGGCGACGCACCTGTACCTTGCCGTGCCTCGCGAGCGGCGCTTTTGCACGCCCAACACCCGCTTCCTGATCCACCAGCCCAGCGGTGGCGCGGGCGGGCCGGCCAGCGACATTGCCATCCACGCCCAGGAAATCATCAAGGCGCGTGAGCGTATCGCCCGGGAGATCGCGCGCGAAACCGGCCGGCCGCTCGATAGCGTGCTGGTCGATATCGAGCGCGACCGCTGGCTGTCAGCGGAGGAAGCGATCGCCTACGGGCTGGTCGGCAGCATCGTCAACCATAAGACTGACCTGCCGCACTGATCGCAATGAGCTGGGGCGATCCAGCTACGCAGGCTACCAGCTTGCCGCCATCGAATCCTTCGAGAACCGCGGATCGCCCGTGACCGCCTTCAGGTCCACGAACTCCATGTGCGACATCGTGATGCTGCGCATTTGCGCGTTGGTGCGCAAGTCCCACGCCGCGTTCGGTTCGCCCTGCACGTGGAAATCCGCGCCGTTGTCGGAGACATACATGCCGTAGCGCTTGGCCGCAGTGGCCAGCGCCTTCGCCTGCGGTGTCCAGTCGTCGGGGATGACGAAGTCGGCCCGCAGGCGCAGCAGCGAACCGAAAGGAATCGCGCCCGGGTTCTCGCCGCCCGCGCCGAAGCGCGCCGGCCAGACATGCTCGGTCGAGAGCTTCGCATCGGTGAAGTTGACGCGCAACGCGTGCTTGATCTCGCCGGAGCTCGCCTCGGCCGCCTTGGCCAGCAGGGGCGTGATCGGCAGGCCCGCGGCGTCGCCCGAGGCCCAGTCATCCGGCCGCAGGGCCAGTGACTTCAAATCCCAGGCCGCGGTGGCCATGGTGTACCACTGCCCGGAGAGGTTGTAGGAGAAGAAGCTTTCCCACAGGCGGCAGGCGCCCTTCTCGACGACCAGCACGTGGCGGTCGCCGCAGGTATGAGGGTCGTTGCAGTGGCCGTCCTCGTTCACGATCTTCGAGGCGAGCGGAAAGGGGAAGCGACGCTGGCCGGGATCGATCGAGCCGCAGCTGCGCCCGATGCGAAAGCCGCCGTTGCCGTCCGACACGGCGCAATCGCTCTTGTCGGGGTAGCCGCGGTCCCAGAACACGCCGGAGGTTGAAAAGTCGAACGACACCACCGGCCATTCGGTCGTTGCGGAGGTGCCGTCCACGATGTTGATCGGCATGCCGTAGTACACGGAGTAATTCGAGGGATCGACATCGACGCCCCAGTCCGTCTGGAACGTCACGCCGCGGCCCACCAGGTCAATCCACTCCTGCGACTTGGCGTGCGCGGGAAAGCGCGATGTGTCGTCGATTCGCGTGTTGAAGATCGCGGTGGAGGGGAACATCTCGCAGTCGCCGAGGATGGGCGCGGAGGTGGGGTATGCGGGAGCTGATTCGGAGGGCGCTGCTGCAACGGGCGTCACTGCCGTGCCGGGTGCGGTGTTCGCCCCGCCGGTGCTTTCGGTGGCGCCGGTGGTGTCGGTCCCACCGGTAGCACCGGAAGAACCGGTCCCGCCAACGGCAGTCGCGTCGCTGGTGGAGGTGCCCAGACCCACCGTGCTGCCGCCTCCTCCTCCGCCGCATCCCGCCAAGCCTGTCAACGCCGCACCGCAGAAAACCAGGGCCAACCCACGCCATCGCTCTTGATCCATCACTTTCACGCTCCTTGGTTCAGGCAAAAAAGGACCGCATTGTGAGCGTGGGTAATAGCCTTTCAAACGTCACCGTCTGCAAGGCCTTGGTGCGTTACGTTAATGCAACGCTGTTTCCGTGATTTTGTTGGCGTAAATGCGCTCAGCAGTACGCTATTTGCGCGCGGCGAGCCCTGGATCAGATAACGATGCCCGCGGTGGAGGCGAGATAGCGCTCCATGATGGCAAGCTCCTGCGCGGTCGGCGCGCCTTTGCCGGTGACAACCGAGTAGATGTTGCCGTTGAACGGCTCGCGGGGGTAGTACTCGGTAAAACCCATTCCGATCAGCAACTGGTCGCACTGGCTGGCGATGAACGTGGCGCTCGCGCTGCCCACCACCGACGAATTCACGCGCAGGCGCTGCGCGCCGGGCACCGAGGTGAGGGCGATCACGGCGGGCGTGCCGGCGATCAATCGCGTCGGGGCCGTCAGCAGCACCGAGGTGCCCTGCGTGTCTATCACCTTCATCTGCGGCTGCGAGTTGGCAAAGCGCAACTCCGATGCATTGATGTGGCTCGAGTTCGAAGCCTGGAACACGATGCCGTTGTTGGCCGTTCCCGGCACGCTGACGGCCGCGATCGTGAAGTGCGGATCGGCCAAGGTGTAAGGCGTGCGGTTGCGAGGGTTGGGCTGCACTTGCGCGAGCGGGATGGTCTTGCGGCACCACAGCCCGAGGGTGTCCCAGTAGCTGAAATCGGCGTTCTTCCTGCCGTTGGTCACGCGCATCACGGGCGGTGCCTGGGTGCCCATGTTGGCGGTCTCGTTGTTGATCCAGTTGAGCATCTCCATTGCATTGCCGATGCTCGATCCATGGCCTGAATCCGAGACCGCGCGCACGTGCTGCCCGTCCGTGGCCGGTGTGCCCTGCATGTAGTCGGTGTAGCCGTCGGCCAGTTCCCATTTGCATGCGCTGAACTTCGCGATCAGCGCCATGGCCGCGTCAGCGAGATTGGTGGACGCGTAGGCCACCGGGTCCGTGAGCGAGTAAATCCGGCGCGGCGGCGGTGCGGGGACGCCCGGCGCGGAGCTTGCATAAGTCAATGTCGCGATCGTGTTGGGCGGCGCGGTGAACGTGAACGAGTCCTGGCCATTGGCTCCGGCCGGAATGGTGAGCGTGGTCTTGCTGAAGCTGCCGCCGTTGCTCGACGACACGTTCACGGTGATCGGGTTCGCCAGGTTGCCGCGCGCATAGACGGTGATCGTGACGGCCGTGCCCGACGGCGCCCAGCCGGTCCCCGAGTCGAACAACGACGCCTTGTCGATGCCCGCGGAAGCCTTCATCGGCCCGGACATCTGCGGCTCCAGCGTCTTGTTCTGGTGCCAGCCGGGCACATGGTTGATCGCGGCATTGTGCAGCGGCCAGTGGTTGCCGCCGTGCCAGTTGTACACGTCGACGTTGTTGGCGCGAGCGTAGGTGAGGAGGCGCTTCCACATCTCCTCCCAGCGCGGGTCGTCGATCGGCGCGCCGGTCTCCGTCAGCGCCAGCTTGATGCCGCGCGGCTGCGCCCAGTCCACCGCCAGCTTCAGGCGGTCCACGCCGGTGTCCAGCGTGATCGAGCCCGAGCCGAACCCGGCGTTGTAGCCCAGTGCCACCTCGCTGTCGTAGTCGTAGCGCTGGCCGCTGCTGCCCGCGTCCAGGTACATGTGCACTTCATAGATGATGTTGCTGCCCGAAAGCGGCCAGGACGGGTTCTTGGTGGCCAGCGACATCGCCGCGCTCCACTCGTTGCCGCCCAGGTAGATCGGGTTGATCGGGTCGATGGCGCGGATCGCGTTGATCGCTGCTTGCGCGTAGGCCGGCCAGATCGTGAGGTCTTCGGTGCCGTCGACCGTCTGCTCCGTCAGGCTGCCGGGCGGGGGCACGCGGTAGGGCTCGTTCATCAGGCCGTAGCCGCCGAAGCCGGGGTGGTCCTTCCACTTGTTGGCCGCGCGCGTCCAGAAGTCGACGAAGTTGGATTGCTTGAGCGTGGCGCCCGGCGCCAGCGCGAAGATGCGCGTCCAGACCTGCGTGTTGTCCGTGGTGTAGGCGTAAATCAGCGGGTTCTGCTGCTTTTCCAGGCCGATCACCGAGCCGTCCGCCTGGAACACGAAATCGCGGTAGCGACAATAGTTGTGCAGGTCGATGATGCACTTCGTGCCGTTGGCGGCGTGCGCGTCCAGCACGCCGGTGATGTACGACTCGTAACCCGCATGGAATGCGCCGGGCTCGCCGATCAGGGCACGTGCCGTGGCGTTGGCGGGCGTGTCGTGCAGCATGGGTTGCAGCATTTCCCATTTGATCGGCAGCCGTGAGCGCGTGAAGCCGTTGGCCGCGAGCCACCCCACGTCGGCGCGGCGCGGCACCGTGTAATTGAGGTTGGGCTGCGTGCCCGAGCCGTAGCGAAAGCCCGTCTCGGCCCATTCCATGCCGCTGAGGTTCACGCCGATGACGGCGGCGCCAACGGGTGGGGGCGCTGGTGTCGGGGCCGGCGTGGGTGCAGGGGTCGGTGAAGGCGTCGGAGCGGGCGTCGGAGCCGGTGTCGGCTTGGGCTTGTGACCGGGCCTGTGGCTGCCGATGGCGGTGCCCACGACAGCCGACAACGCGCTGAAGGCCGCCGCGGCCTTGGAGAAATCTCGTCTATCCATGTCGCCTCGCTCGCTCTTGATCCATCTACTGCTGCATGACCGCATGCAGTATCCGGCGGCGGCAGAGGGATACCATCGGTCGACGGCGTGAGCGCCAAAAAAAGGATGGGGGACTACGCGTTCGTCGGACCACTTCGACTCAGCAGCGAGCCTCTATCATCCAGCCATGCTAACTCTCTACTTCGCCCACGGCACATGCGCGCTCGCATCCCACCTCGCACTCGAATACGCCGGCGCCGACTACAACGCGGTGCGCATTGATTTCGCGGACAAGCAGCAGCAATCGCCCGAGTACCTGCGGCTTAATCCCAAAGGGCGCGTGCCGGCGCTGGTGACGGATCGCGGCGTGCTGACCGAGACGCCGGCGCTGTTGCTCTTCATCGCGCAAAGTCATCCGCAGGCGAACCTGGCTCCGTTGGATGATGCGTTCGAGCTGGCGCGGGTGAACGAATTCAACAGTTACCTATGCTCGACGGTCCACATCGCCCATGCTCACCGCGTGCGCGCCTATCGCTGGACCGATGACGAGCAGGCCATGGAATCCATGAAGAAGAAGGTGCCGCAGAACATCCGCGAGTGCTTTGAACTGATAGAGCGAGCCATGTTGCGGGGGCCCTGGGTGCTGGGCGATCGATTCAGCATCTGCGACCTGTACCTCTTCACGGCGGCGGGATGGATGAAGGGCGATGGTGTGGACATCGCCGATTTTCCCAAGCTGGCCGATCACCACGCGCGATTGTTGGCCGAACCCGTCGTCGCCAAGGTGCTGGCGGCGCAGAAGCTGGCTGAGGTCCTTACGCCGACGTCGGGATCTTGAAGTCGCGCAGGGGGATCAACCCCTGGTCACCATCCTCGTACAGCAGGTGTGCGGCGCGCCCTTCGATCACCCAGCAAGCCTTGAAAGTCTTTCCCTGCACCACCGCGGTGGCGTCGCGCAGTTCAGCGCGGAATTGGGGTTTCAAACGGTTGAGCACCTGTTCGCTGGAACAAGGATTGCTCGAAAGCCGGACCGAATCGTTCCCGCTGCTGGCGACGAGCTCATCGGCCAGCACGGGCGCAGCCAGCAGGGCCGCGGCGCAAAGAAGAGCGAATCTCATGACTTTCTCCAAGATGGGCGCAACGAAGGTTGCACGGCAATTTCATCCTGCGCGCGGGGGGCAATCGCAGCTGTAGGAATTGCCCGCCATGGGAGGTCGTCGGGCGCCGTGGAACGACGCAGGCGCCAGGCTTGCCGGGGCTTGACCTTGCCACCGTGGCAAGCCTGAAAGTCGGGCCTTTCCCCACTGGAGTTCACATGACGACACAAGAACGCGCCACCCGCGCAGCACAGGCTTATTCCGCCGAAATCCGCCTGGCGCTCATCGCCTGGAACTGCGGGCAACACGACGTGGCGCTGAACTGCCTGGAGCGCGCCCATGTGCTGCAGCAGACGAACGTGCTGCGGCACGCGTACACGCATTGGCTGATGCTCTGTGTGGGCCTGGCCCGCCGCGACTGGCGAGAGGTGGCCGGGCAGGTGCCGCGCATCGCTGCGGCGCTGGTGTTCAGCCGCATCTGGGTGCCACGCGGCAACTCGGGGCGCGCGCGGGTCAGCGCCATGGCACCGATGCGCGTTCCGAACGACCTGCAGGATCTGGTCGCTTGAGCTGGGGTGCCGAGCGCACCACGGCTTGGCTTACGATGCGGGCGAAGCATCACAGGAGAAGCCATGGACCCCGCCATCCGCCGGCAGACGATCGCCGACCCGCTGCACCGAACCGCCAAGCGCTACCCCGCAAAGATGGGGCTTGTGTGCGGTGACACGCGCTGGACTTTTGCCGAGTTCGACGCCGTGGTCGGGCGCGTGGCGGCCGGCCTGTCGCGCATGGGCGTGGGCCATGCAAGTTGCGTGGCGGTGCTGGCACGCAACTCACATGGCTTCGCGGCGCTGCGCTTCGCGCTCGCGCGCCTCGGCGCGGTGCTGGTGCCGATCAACTTCATGCTCAAGGCCGAAGAGGTCGCTTACATCCTCAAGCACGCGGGTGCGCAGACGCTGGCGACAGACTCCGGCCTGGCCGAAACGGCCCGTGCCGCGGCGGCAATGGACACGGCGGTCAAGCAGTTCATCTGGCTGCCCTCGGAGGACCCGTCGCTGCCGGTGGCCGGTATGACGTCGTTCGACGAACTCGCTGCCACGCAGGCCGAGGCGCCGCACACCCCCCAACTCACAAGCACCGATCTGGCCCAGATCGTCTACACCAGCGGCACCGAATCCAGCCCCAAGGGCGCGATGCTGACGCACGACGCGGTGATCTGGCAATACGCCAGTTGCGCGGTGGATGCCAGCATCGCGCATGGCGATGTGATGCTGCACGCACTGCCGCTGTACCACTGCGCGCAACTGGACGTCTTCCTCGGCCCGGCCATCTACGTGGGCGCCACCAGCATCGTCACCGCCAAGCCCACCCCGGACAACCTGCTGCCGCTGATCGCCAGGCACGGCATCACCAGCTTCTTCGCGCCGCCGACGGTGTGGATCGCGCTGCTGCGCTCGCCGCTGTTCGACGACATTGACCTTTCCACGCTGCGCAAGGGCTACTACGGCGCATCGATCATGCCGGTGGAGGTGCAGAAGGAACTCGCGCGCCGGCTGCCGAATGTCGGCTTCTGGAACCTGTACGGCCAGACCGAGATCGCGCCGCTGGCCACCATGCTCGGCCCCGACGACCAGCTGCGCAAGCCCGGTTCCTGCGGCCGCGCCGTGCTGAATGTGGAAACGCGCGTGGTCGACGACGACCTGCGCGATGTGAAGCCGGGCAGCGGCGAGGTGGGTGAGATCGTGCACCGCAGCCCGCACCTGATGCTGGGCTACTTCCACGACGACGAAAGAACGAAGGCCGCGTTCACCGGCGGCTGGTTCCATTCAGGCGACCTGGCCACCATCGACGAAGAGGGCTTCATCACGGTGGTGGACCGCAAGAAGGACATGATCAAGAGCGGCGGCGAGAACGTGGCCAGCCGAGAGGTGGAGGAGATGATCTACCGAATGCCGCAAGTCTCCGAGGTGGCCGTGATCGGCGTGCCCGACCCCAAGTGGGTGGAAGCCGTGGCGGCGGTCGTGGTGGTGAAGGCGGGCCAGTCGCTGACGGAGCAGGAGGTCATCGCCTACTGCAGCCAGCACATGGCCGGCTTCAAGGCGCCCAAGCGCGTGGTGTTCGCAGATGCGCTGCCGAAGAACCCGAGCGGGAAGCTGTTGAAGAGGGAGCTGCGGGAGAGATACCGGCAGGCGTGACGGCGTCAGCGGCAGCCGCAGTGCCCGTCGCAGCGCTTTGTCCTCACGCAGTCGATCGGCGTGAGGCAGGGCATGTCTTCCTTGCGTTCGCCCTTGAGCAATCGGGCGACGAAGTCGCTGGCTTGATCTACCTGTCCCGTATCGCGCCCGCCTGCGAGCGTGAGCGTCTTGCGCCGCGAGGCGTCGAGCGATGCCGCCACGGCGAGAAAGGACATGACACCGATAAACAGAATGACGTAGTACATGGGGCCTCTCGAGCAATCGATTCCGCCTCAGTGTGACTCGTCGGCACCCGCGGGCCTTGATGCCCGTCATGGGTGGCAAGATTCGCGGTGTCCGTCGCGACGAACTTGAGCTAGATCATGTCCTCAGCGGGTTTCGGCGGATGCGCTCGCTTACGATCCGTGGCGTTCTATTTCTAGTCGCGCCACCCCGAGCAACGACAATCCATCACAACGATGGAAGTTACCGGGAGCGCCAAGTGATCAGCAAGAACACAATCTGCCTTTGGTACGACGGCACCGCCCTGGAAGCCGCGCAGTTCTACGCGAAGACATTTCCAGACAGCGCCGTGGGGGCCGTCCATCGCGCGCCCGCCGACTATCCGGCCGGCAAGAAGGGCGATGTGCTGACGGTCGAGTTCACTGTCATGGGCATCCCGTGCCTCGGCCTGAACGGCGGCCCGGAGTTCAAGCACAGCGAAGCCTTCTCGTTTCAGGTTGCGACTGATGACCAGGCCGAAACCGATCGCCTATGGAACGCGATCGTCAGCAACGGCGGCCAGGAAAGCGCTTGCGGCTGGTGCAAGGACAAGTGGGGCCTGTCGTGGCAGATCACGCCACGGGTCCTGACGGAAGCGGTCACCGATCCCGATCCGGCGGCCGCCAAGCGGGCCTTCGAAGCCATGATGGACATGGGGAAGATCGACATCGCGGCCATCGAAGCGGCACGACGGGGCTGAAGGCTCCGGGCCTCCCCATCGGCAGCCCATTCGGACACGCCACGCGGGAAGTGTCCTACAGCAGTTTTTTCACGTCCGCGTGAGCATGAGCGTCCGTTCGATGTATTTTTTGACAAGGAGACCTCTCATGGACACGAACGACAACCGCAATGACCCGCAACGTGGGTCAGGCACCCAACAGGCGGGCCAGCAAGGCTCGGGCAGGCAGGGTAGCGGCCAGGCCGAGCAATTCAGCCCCGGTACTGCACAGCAAGGCTCCCAGCCGGGCTCGCAGCAGGCATCCTCGGGCGGCGCCAGGCCTCAACAAGGCGGCGCGCTCAGCCGCCGTGGCGGCGGCATGCCCTCGCTCTTCGGCGGCCGAGGCAGCCCCTTCGATGTATTTCGGCGGATCGACGAGGACATGGACCGGCTGTTCCAGCAATTGTGGGGTGGCGGCCGTAACCTGATGCGCGGGCGGGGCGCCGACGCGCAATCGATGTGGATGCCGCAGGTGGAGGTGTGCGAACAGCAAGGAAAGCTGCACGTGTTCGCCGACCTTCCCGGCATGAACAAGGAAGACGTGAAGCTCAGCATCGAAGGCGACCAGCTCGTCCTGCAGGGTGAGCGGCAGTCCGGCCACGAGGAAGGCCAGCAGGGCAGCGGCTTCTATCACAGCGAACGCAGCTACGGAAGTTTCTACCGCAGCATTCCGCTGCCCGAAGGTGTCGATCCACAGACCGCGGACGCGAGCTTCAAGGACGGCGTGCTGGACGTTTGCTTCGATGCGCCCCGCACCGCGCAGCAGCAGGCACGGCAGATCGAGATTCGCGAAGGCTCTGCGCAGGCATCCGGCGCGCCTGCAGCGGGCAAACGCTGATCCCGCCGCTTATTGCGCCAGGATGAACTGCACGAGGTTCTTGGCCGTCACCGGGTCCTTCAGGGCCTTGTGCTCTTCCTGAGTGCCGTCGTCCATCTTGACCTTGGGGCCGGTGGTGAGAAAGGTCGTCAGCTTGGCCTCGGCATCGGCCTTGCCCTTCATGTCGGCTGCTATCTTCTTGAATGCGGGGCCTTTCTTCGTCTTGTCGACCGAGTGGCACTTCGTGCAACCGTTGTCCTTCAACGCCTTGGTGGCGGCGTCGGCATCGACAGCGGCGCCGGCAGTCATCGAGAAGGCGAGCATTGCTGCGGCGGCGAGGAGGGAGGCGGTTTTCATGGAGTACTCCTGACGAGAGATTGTGTGAAGGACCTGTAGACAGTGTGATCGCCTGTTCATGAATGAACGCTGAACGGACTTCAAATCTGCATTCGCGGCACACCCACGGCAAAGGCAAAGGCAAAGCCACCTCGGGCGAAGCAGGCTGCGATGTTCGCGCGCTCAGGGGCGATGCAGCAGTTCCAGGAATCTGGTCGCCAGCGCAGTGAGCGGCCGGCCTTTGGGCGCCACGCTGCCATACGCTTCCAGCGCATGACGGAATCGATAGGGCAGCGGTTTGACCATCCCGTGCTCCGCGTGCCCACGCGCGACCGCGTGCGGGATGACCCCGAGCAAGTGCGAGCTGCGTACGAGGTTGATCGTGGTCAGTATCGATCCGGTCTCGATCAGGCCGCGCGGCAAGGCGGCGTGATGGTGTCGAAACTCGTGCTCGATCAGGTCCCGCATGGGGCTGCCGTGCGGCTGGAGGATCCACGGGTAGTCCAGCAGGGCCTCGAAGGGCAGCCTGCGGCGGCGCGCGAGAGGGTGGTCATTGGCGGCGATCACGGCCAGGGCTTCGTCCTCGATGGGCCGGAAGATGCAATCGACGCCCGGCGTGGGCGCAAGCCGGCCAACCACCACCTCGAGCACGCCTTCGCGCAACTGCGCGAGCAGCCGGTCGCTGGTGTCGACGGCGATCTCCATCGACACCAGCGGAAACTCGTTCTTCAGTTGCAAGAGCGCGCGCGTGAGCCGGCCCGGAGAGGCCGCCATGATGCTGCCGATGGCCAGCTTGCCGGCTCCCCCCTGGCGAACCGCCTCCAGCTCCTGGTTGAGGGCCTCGACGCTGCCGCGGATGCTGCGGAAAAAACCGGTGACGCGTTCACCCGACACGTTACGCTGCAAGCCGCGCCCGACGCGATCGAAGAGGCGCTGCCCCAGCGCCAGTTCCAGTTCATTCAGCATCTTGGTGGCGGCGGGCTGCGTGAGCCCGAGGCGCCCGGCCGCCGCGCTGAGCGTGCCGAGCTCGTCGATGGCCAGCAGCAGTGCCACCTGCCGCATGCGCAGCCGGTTCATCAACTGGGGCGTGGAGTGTTGCCGGTCAACCGATCCCATTTTGGATCACCTGTGGTTATGAATCGATGAAGTAGTTTCAGTTTACGGGAATGAGTCGACCTTCTAGCATCCCTGCATCGATCGCAAACCCTGTTTTCTGGAGACAAGCAATGAAAAGACGCCTCATGCTCGGCTGCGCCGCGGCCGTCCTGGCCGCCGGCACCGCCGGCGCGCAATCGCCCGAGTGGCCCGCGCGCCCCATCCGCATCCTGGTGGGCTCCGCGCCCGGCGGCGGCACGGACGCCATGGCCCGGGCCGTGGCTGACCGGCTCGGCCCCGCCCTCAAGGTGCCCGTTGTCGTCGAAAACCGCCCCGGCGCGTCCAACACGCTGGCCGCGGACTTCACGGCCAAGTCCAACGACGGCCACACCATGGTCATGGGCGTGTCCACCGCGCATGCAATCGCGCCGCACCTGCTCAAGCTCGGCTACGACAACGACAGGGACCTCGTGCCCGTCGCGATGGTGGGCTCGGTGCCCAACGTGCTGGTGGTGGGCAACGGCGCCGGCGTGAACAGCGTGGCCGAGCTTGTCGCGCGGGCACGCAAGACCCCGGGCGCGTTGAACTATGCCTCCAGCGGTTCCGGCAGCACACAGCACATCGCGGCGGAACTGTTCAAGGAGGCGAGCGCCACCTTCGTCACGCACATTCCCTACAAGGGCAGCGCACCGGCTCTGATGGACGTGATGTCGGGCCAGGTGCAGATGAGTTTCGACACGATGGCCTCGGTGCTGCCCCACATCCAGAGCGGCAAGGTGAAGGCGTTGGCGGTCGCGAGTGCGAAGCGCAACGCCCGCCTGCCCAATGTGCCGACGCTCTCCGAGGCGGGTATCAAGGGTGTCGAGATGGGCGCTTGGTACGGCATCTACATGCCCGCGTCCACACCCAAGGCGGTGCAAGACCGCGTGCACCAGGAGGTGAGCAAACTGATGGCGTTGCCGGAAACGCGCGCGCGATTGGAGACGATCGGCGCCGACATCACGCCGATGACACAGGCGCAGTTCGCCGACTTCCACGCCGCGGAGAACAAGCGCTACGCCGAGCTGATCAAGCGCCGTGGTATCAAGGTGGAATGAACATGACCCAACACAGCAGCAGCAAACCCGTCGTCGCGCTTACGCTTGGCGACCCTGCCGGTATCGGTCCCGAACTCGTCGCGCGCCTGCTGGCGCGGCCCGACACCCTGGCCGCCGCCAATGTGGTGCTGGTGGGCGACCCGTGGCTGTGGGCCGATGGCCAGCACATCGCGGGCATCGAGGTGCGCACCGAGCAGGTCGAGAGTTTCGCCGCCGTGCGCAATCGCACCGACACATCGCGCCCGGCCTTCCTGCCCGTCGACACCGTACGGCCCGAACAGGTCGTGCGCTCTCGCTCCGATGCCGCCGGAGGCGCTTCGGTACTGAAGGTGCTCGATCGTTGCATGGACTCGGGCGTGGCGCGCGAGATCGATGCGATCTGCTTCGCTCCGCTGAACAAACAGGCGATGAAGCTCGGTGGGCTGCAGCATGAGGACGAACTGCACCACTTCGCCCAATACCTCGGCGCCACCGGCTATTTTTGCGAGTTCAACACGCTGGACGGCCTGTGGACCTCGCGCATCTCCTCCCACGTGCCGCTGGCCGAGGTGCCGAAGTACATCACCCGAGAGCGCATCATCGGTGCGGCCACGCTGATGTACCGTTCGCTGCAGGCCAATGGCTTTGCGCAGCCGCGCGTCGCCGTGGCCGGGCTCAATCCGCACAATGGCGAGGGCGGCCTCTGCGGCAGGGAGGAAATCGACATCATTGCGCCCGCCGTGCGCGAACTCAACGAGCAAGGCATCCCGGTCGCCGGCCCCTTCCCGGCGGACACCATCTTCTTGAAGGCACGAGACGGCGCGCTGGACGCGATCGTCACCATGTACCACGACCAGGGCCAGATCGCGATCAAGCTCATGGGCTTCTCGCGCGGTGTCACGGTGCAGGGGGGCTTGCCGATCCCCATCACCACGCCGGCCCACGGCACGGCCTACGACATCGCCGGCCTCGGCAAGGCCGACGTCACGGCCACGGCCAACGCATTCGCGATCGCCGCCCGCATGGGCCTGGTGCGCCGCGCCTCCCACACCTGAAACACCGAAAGTCACTCCATGAAAATCAAATCCGTTCGCGCCCGCGTTTTCGAATGGAAGGGCAAGACCGTCCCGCCGCAGGGCAACTTCTGCTCGAACGCCATGGACCTGGTCTACAAGAACCCGGCCAGCCAGCATGCCGCCGGCCAGGACACCATGAACACCTTCCGTTTCCACCAGTGGACCGTGGTGGAAGTCGAGACCGATGACGGCATCGTGGGCCTGGGCAACGTTGCGCTCGCGCCAAAGATCGCCAAGGCGATCATCGACGAATACCTCGCCCCGCTGGTCATCGGCCAGGACCCGTGGGACTACGAGTACCTGAACCAGCGCATGTACCGCGCCACGCATGCCTGGGGCCGAAAAGGTGTCGGCATGGCGGCGATCTCCGCCGTCGACATCGCCATCTGGGACATCCTGGGCAAGTCGGTGGGCAAGCCCGTATTCAAGCTGCTGGGCGGCCGCACGAAGGAGAAAATTCCCTGCTACTACAGCAAGCTGTACCGCACCGACCTGAAGGACATGCAGAAGGAGGCCGAGACTTATCTCAAGCAGGGCTTCCGCGCCTTCAAGATGCGCTTCGGCTACGGCCCGGCGCACGGCCAGCAGGGCGTGGTGGAAAACCTCAAGTCCGTCGAGGCCGTGCGCGAGGTGATCGGCTACGACAACGACCTGATGCTCGAGTGCTACATGGGCTGGAACCTGGAGTACGCCAGGCGCATTCTGCCGAAGCTGGAGAAGTTCCAGCCCCGCTGGCTGGAAGAGCCGGTGATCGCCGACGACATCGATGGCTACGCGGAGCTGAACCGGCTCACGTCGATTCCCATTTCCGGCGGCGAGCACGAGTTCTCGCTGTATGGGTTCAAGCAGCTGCTGGACCGCAAGGCTGTCTCCGTGGTGCAGTACGACACCAACCGTGTCGGCGGCATCACCATGGCGCACAAAATCAATGCCCTGTGCGAGGCCTACTCTGTGCCCGTGATCCCGCATGCCGGGCAGATGCACAATTACCACCTGACCATGAGCAGCCTGAATTGCCCCATCAGCGAGTACTTCCCCATGTTCGACGTGGAAGTGGGCAACGAGCTCTTCTATTACATCTTCGAAGGTGAACCGGTGGCAGAGAATGGCTTTCTCCAGCTCGACGACAACTCGCCGGGCCTGGGCCTGAAGTTGCGGACGGATTACCTCTCGCAGTTCAACATCATTGAGTAATGCGATGACACGTTACCGCGGCCTCTTCCCGGTGGTTCCCACCACTTTCACCGAGTCCGGCGAGCTCGATCTCGCCAGCCAGAAGCGTTGCGTCGATTTCATGATCGACGCCGGGTCGGAGGGGCTGGCCATCCTGGCGAACTTCTCCGAACAGTTCCTGCTGTCGGATGACGAACGCGAGATTCTCACGCGCGCAGTGCTTGAACACGTGAACGGCCGCGTGCCCGTGATCGTCACCACTACGCACTTCAGCACCGGGGTCTGCGCCGAGCGATCAAAGCGCGCGCAGCAGATGGGCGCCGCGATGCTGATGGTGATGCCGCCTTATCACGGCGCAACCTTTCGCGTGCCCGAGCGGCAGATCTTTGAGTTCTACCAGGGCCTGTCGGATGCGGTGGACATCCCGATCATGGTGCAAGACGCGCCTGCGGCAGGCACGCCATTGTCAGCGGAATTTCTGGCGCGCATGGCGCGCGAGATCGAACACGTCGCGTACTTCAAGATCGAGACCGCCGGCGCGGCCACCAAGCTGCGCGAGCTGATTCGCCTGGGCGGCGAGGCTATCGAAGGGCCGTGGGACGGTGAAGAGGCCATCACGCTGCTGCCGGATCTCGAAGCCGGCGCCACCGGCGCCATGACCGGAGGGGGCTATCCCGACGGCATCCGTCCCATCCTCGACGCCTGGCGCGCCGGCCGCCGTGACGATGCGATCGCCGCCTACGAGCGCTGGCTGCCGCTGATCAACCTGGAGAACCGCCAGTGCGGCTTCCTCGCGGCCAAGTCGCTCATGAAAGAGGGCGGCGTCATCGCCTGCGAAGCGCCCCGCCATCCCTGGCCTTCGATGCATCCGGCCAGCCGCGCGCTGCTGATCGAGACGGCCCGCAGGCTGGACGCAATGGTTCTTCGCTGGGCGCATTAGCGCCGGTTCACTCCGGGCTAGAAACCTTCCGTCACTGCGGCCACGGGGATCTTGTCCCAGTTCACGGCCTGCGTGAGGGCTGGGATATCGTAGGCGGCCACGCCGCCGCCGCCCGTGGGCGCGCCGGCTGAAGGCACCGGCGCGGGCAGTTCCACCGAATAGGTCGACGACATGCATCCGGCGGAGGCGACAGCGGTAAGGAGCAGGCAGGCCGCGAGAGCGGCAGTGGCGTTGTGACGGATCTTCATGGGGGACTCCTGCACCAGCTCAAAAACCGGCATGGTCCGAGATGGTAGAAAGGATCCTCATCGCCGGAAATAACCTAAACAGGGGACCCTACCGCCTTGCGCGCGCACTGCAATGAGTGACGTGAACGACGACATATTCGCCCTGTGGGATGAGCTGGCCGAGTTTCCCGTCAGCGAGTGCGATGCCGCTCTCACTCATTTGCTGTCCAGGCTGTGCTCGATCTTCGGCGCGCAAAACGCGCTCTGGTCGGTGGTGGTGCGCCTGCCCAGCCCGGCGTCGGGCGATGCGTTGAACGGCTGGCGGCCGCGCCTCGTGCGCCTGCTGAAACCCCTTCCCCCTGTCGCCGCCTCGGTGCAGGAGCAGTTCGACAAGCTGTGGTCGCCTTCCGTGGACATCTCGCAGGTCCTGGCGGTGGCGGGGGACGAAACCTTTCGGATCCGGCTCCTCTTCGAAGCACTACCGCCCGAATGGTTCGGCGGCGCACATTACCGCCGCCACTACCTGGGCGTCGGCCATTCGGACAGCATGTCCATGCGTTGTGCCCTCAACGAGGACGTGCGGATCCACCTTTTCATCTTCCGCGGCATCGAAGCGCCGCGCTTTGCGCCGGAGGACAAGGACACGTTCGCACTGACCCTGCGCGGGCTCAAGTGGTTCTACCGGCAGCAATTGCTCAGCCACGGGCTCCTCATCGCCAACGCACCGCTGACAGCCACGGAGCGCAAGGTGCTGCTGGAGCTGCTCGCCGGCAAGCTGGAAAAGGAAATCGCGAGCGACCTGGACCACAGTCAGAACACCACCCACATCCACGTGAAGTCGATCTACAGCAAATTCGGTGTCCACAACCGCGCCGCGCTAACCTCGCTATGGCTGGGGAGGTTTCCCGAAGGCGATTGAGAAACGCTAGCGGGCGGATATCGGAGGGTCTTTCACGCGCGCCGTCAGCTACTATGCCGCGTGCAGCACTGCTAATTAAACCGACGTGGAAATCAACGATCCCTACCGCGAGCTGGGCCTCACGGCCGAAGCGACCGACACCGAGGTGAAGGCCGCCTGGCGCCGGCTCTCCGCGCGCTGGCACCCGGACCGCAACGCCAGCCCGCACGCCGTCCACAGAATTCAACGCATCAACCGGGCGCTCGACGAGATCCGTTCCGCGCGCGGCCGCTTCGATCACGATCACGGCGCATCCACGCCCGACGGCGACGCGGCGGACGAAGAGCCGCTTGATCACAGCATCAGTCTTACGCTCGAAGAGGCGGCTCGTGGCTGCGTTCGTGATGTGCAAGGTGAAATCCCTCGAACGTGCGAAGCCTGTTCCGCCAGCGGCGTTGCACCCGAGCCCGTGCCGTGTGAGCATTGCGGGGGCGCGGGGCAAGTGCGGCAGAACCTTTGGTTTCCCTGGCTGTCCACCTCCGCGCAATGCGGCGCATGCGGCGGCGAGGGCGCTACGCGCGTGCCTTGTTCGACTTGCGATGGAAGCGGCCAGGCTGCCCCGCGTCGGTACAAGTGCCGGATCAGGATTCCTGCCGGTGTGCGTGACGGCCACGTCCTGCATGCCCGCGTGCGGGTGCAGGGCGACGAAGGAAAGCAGGCGCTGAACGTGCGTGTTTCGCTGGTGCCGCACGAGTTCTTCGTCCTGCAGGAAGATGGTGCCGTCAAGGTGGAGGTGCCGGTGGACGGCTTCGCGTGGGTCGCCGGACGCTGGATCGACGTGCCCACGCCCTATGGAGCGCAGCAGATGCGCCTGCAGCGTGGCGCCCTGACTTATCGCATCCGGAATCAGGGGTTTCCGGTAGGGCCGAAGGGCCCGCGGGCAGACTGCCTCGTGACGGTCGTGCCTCTGTTTCCGCGCGAAGTCACGGCGCGGCAGGAGGCTTGGTTGGACAAGCTCGTCGCGTCCAACACCGGTGACGCATCCACCGAGGCCGGTATCCGCGCGCAGGCCTGGGCCGGCACCATGGCCGAGTGGCTAGGTCGATCGCGAGATTGTTGACGCCGCAGCGGGGAAGGTCCGGGGGTCACACTCTCAGCACGTAACCAGGTCCGTGTGCGCAAACCCCTTCGAGTAATCCAGCACCGAGATCACCACCGGCGTGACGCGGAACAGCCGAACCTCGTCCGGGCTCGGCATCTTCATCGGAATGGGCGGTGAGTCCTTGTACTTGAGCGGGAGCATGCGCAAGACTTTCTCGGCTTCGGCCCGGTCGGTCACGGGTTGCGCTCGCGCTGCCATCGACAGGCCGGTGATCGCCATCACGTCCGGCGTGTCGTGATCGATCGTGAGCGAAAGCCGGTCATCCCGCGCCAGGTTCTTGGCCTTCTGGCTCTCCAGCCCGCACAGGAAATACAGCGTCAGTCCTTCGTTCACGTAGCCAACCGTTGTGGCCTGCGGCCAGCCGTCGGGCCGCAGCGTGGCCACGGTCATGATGCGGTGCTCGTCCAGCAGCTTAAGTATCTGCCGCTTGATGTCGTCATCCATGATTCCTCCTTGCTCGCCAATGGGGCGAGGGGGTTAAACCATTCTGGTTCCGCAACCCGGAACTGGCTTATCGTTGCGTTTCCACTGCGTCCCAAGATCGAACATGGCCAAGCCCTTCATCGTCGTCTTCCTCCTCCTGTTGGCGGGCTGCTCAGGCATCCCCCGCGCGCCCGATGCGTCATCGCCGTGTTACGCGAACGAATCCTCTTACGAATGCCAGCTCGAGCGATACCACAATGTCAACGTCTGAGGATGTCGAAATCGCGCCCACCCGTTCGTCGTAGGGTCAGGAGCCCCATTGCTCTGCATCGAACTCAAGGAGACCGACATGCGATTCATGGTTCTAGTCAAGGCCACGCCCGACAGTGAGGCGGGCATCATGCCCACCGAGCAGATGTTCGCCGGGATGCTCAAATTCAATGAAGAGCTCGTCAAGGCAGGCGTCATGCAGGCCGGCGAGGGGCTGCAGCCGAGCTCGAAGGGCGCGCGCGTGCGCTTCTCGGGGAAGAACCGCACCGTGATCGACGGGCCGTTCGCCGAGACCAAGGAGCTGGTTGCCGGCTACTGGATCTGGCAATGCGCGTCTCTGCAGGAGGCGATCGACTGGGTCAAGCGCTGCCCCAACCCAATGCCGGGCGATTCGGAGATAGAGATCCGCCGCATCTATGAGGCCGAGGACTTCGGCGAGGCCCTCACACCCGAGCTGCGTGAGCAGGAGGCGCGGCTGCGCGCGCAAACCGAGCAGGCCAAGCCCCGGACGACGCCATGAAAGTTTCCGTCCTCAGCTTCGGCATCTCCCTCGACGGCTTCGCCGCCGGCCCCGCGCAGAGCCTGCAGAACCCGCTGGGCGTAGGCGGCGCGGCGCTCATGGAGTGGTTCTTTCCGACGCGGGTCTGGCGCAGCATGCAGGGCCAGGAAGGCGGCGAGACGGGCGTGGACAACCGCATGGCCGAGCGCGGCTTCGCCAACATGGGCGCATGGGTCCTCGGGCGCAACATGTTCGGCCCGGTGCGCGGCCCCTGGCCGGACGAGAGCTGGAAAGGCTGGTGGGGCGACGAGCCGCCCTACCACGTGCCGGTGTACGTCCTCACGCACCACCCGCGCCCGCCGCTGCACATGAAGGGCGGCACCGTATTCCATTTCATCACCGACGGCATTCATGCCGCGCTGGAGCAGGCGAAGGCAGCCGCCGGGACAGGCAACGTGCGGATCGGTGGTGGCGCTTCGACGGTGCGGCAATACCTGCAGGCGGGCCTGATCGACGAGATGCATCTTGGGCTGAGCCCCGTCTTCATGGGCGCGGGCGAGCCCCTGTGGCACGGCCTGGACATGAAGGCCCTGGGCTACGAATGCGCCGAGGTGATTCCCGGCGAGCGCGCCACGCACCTCATCGTGCGCAGGCGCGCGTAGGAGGGGCGCCACCATGGATGCCGGATCAAGTCCGGCATGACAACCTGTGTGGCGCAGCCGCCTCAACCCACGTCCACCGTCACCCGCAGGAAAGTGGCGGGGATCAGGCAGGTGTTGGGGTACTGGCTCTGGTTCTGGCTCTGGAACAGGGTCACCAGTTCGTCGCGCAGCGCGTCCGCGCGGCCATTCTTGGCGGCCGCCTCGAAGGCGTTCATGGTAGGCCCGTAATACAGGCGGAACGTGTCCACGAACTCCGCAGGCGAGCCCTTGAAGTCGAACACGTAGCTGTCGCGCTCCCAGCTGATCGCTTCCTCCGTCGCGATGCCCGCCGCGCCGAAGCGTTCGATGATGTGCGGGGTGGAGCCCCAGGTCATCGGGCTCACGAACCCTTCGGGCGGGGGCGGCGAGTAGGACGAGCTGATCTTCAGGATCTGCGCGACCAGCGTCGGGTCGTTGGGAATCCAGTTGCCCATGATGATGCGCCCGCCCGGCTTGGTGACGCGCACCATCTCTCGCGCCACGTCGAAAGGACGGGGCGCGAACATGGCCCCGAAGATGCTGATGACGAGGTCGAAGCTCTTGTTCTCGATGCCACCCAGGTCGCAAGCGTCGCCTTCGAGGATCGTGCACGTGGCCGACAGGCCGGCCTGCGCCGCGCGCTTGTTGCCCGCCGCGACGAGGTTGCTCGCAATGTCCACGCCCAGCACATTGGCGCCCAGCTTCGCCGCCGGGATGGCGGTGGTGCCGTCGCCGCAACCGAGGTCCAGCACCTTCATGCCGGGCCTGATGCCGGCTTGCCGCACCAGGTCTTCGCCGTTCTCCCGCATGCTCTCGGCGATGCGGGTGAAATCGCCCTTTTCCCAGAGGGCCTTGTTCGCGTTCATGATTTCACCTTCTCGATCATGTGGTTGATGACGTGGCTGTGCTGGTGCTGCGGGCTGAACATGATGATTTCCGCATCCGCGTCAACCTTCACGTTGTGGCCGGGCGGCCAATAGAAAAGATCGTTCGCGCGGACGGTCTCCTGCGCGCCGCGCTCATCGGTGGTGGTGATCTGGCCCTGCAGCACATACCCCCAGTGCGGGCAGTGGCAGGAGTTGCCTTGCAGCCCGACGAAGAGCGGCGTGGTGTCCACACCCGCCGCGAGGCTGAAGTACTCGCCGCTGATCTTGCCGTAGCCGGTCGCATCGCCAAAATCCAGCTGCTGGCGGATCACGGCGCCCGGGATCTGCATCTTGACGTCAACGTCTTCCTTTGCCATTCGCATGTGTCTCTCCTGTGTGGTCAACGGGTGCTTGCTGTCCGATCGCCCATCGTTGCACCCGGTTGTTTCGATAGACGGCATACTCATGTTCCACATGGGGCGTTCCTGAAACGTTCCCGGAAGAGGGAATCTCGATGTCGCTGCAATCGGTTCAATCGCCGGGGTCTGTGTCGATCCGTCTGCTTGGGCAGTTCGGCGTGAGCGTCGGCGGGGCGGCTGCTGGCGCGCAGCTCACCCGTCGCGCGGCCGAATTGATGCAACTGCTCAGCTTGCAGCCACAGCGAAGCCTGATGAACGAGCAGGTGGTGGAGGCGCTGTGGCCCCACCTCGACCCCGAGGCCGGCAGCGCCAACCTGCGCAAGGCGGCGCACCATGCGCGGCAGTACCTCGGGGAGGCGGATGCGCTGGTGCTGCGCGGTGGGCGCGTTTTCCTGCTGCCAGACCGCAGTGTCGACTGCGACGCCCTGCACTTTGAGCACGCCGCCGACGAGGCGCTGGCCGGCGGCAACGCGCAGGCGTGCAAGGCGGCAGCGCAGCTCTACGGTGGCGAATTACTGCCCGACGCGCGCTACGAGGCATGGACCGAGGCACCGCGACAGCGGCTGCGGGGCAAATACCTGCGCCTGCTGCGCGAGGCCGGCGACCTGGAGCGGTTGGTCCAGGAAGATCCGACCGACGAGGCCGCCCACGTGCAGCTCATGCGTGAAGAGCTGGCCGCGGGCCGCCGTTCTTCCGCGCTACGCTGGTGGGGCCATCTGCACGACCACTTGCAGCAGGCGATGGGGCTGCGTCCCGGCCCGCAGGCCGAGGCACTTTACCGCGAATGCGTGGCGGGGATGGAAGGTGCGGCGCCGCGCTTCGTGGGGCGCGCGCTGGAGCTGGTGCGCGTGCTCACGCTGCTGCGCGCCGGCCTTGCGGGGGAGCGAGGTGGCGCCGTGGTGCGCGCGCCCGCCGGCATGGGCAAGACGGCCTTCTGCCGACGCGTCGCCGAGGAAGCGCGCGGCCTGGGCTGGATGGTGCGCTCATTGCAGGCGAGCGACTGGACGCGCCCCTACGGGATCGCGGCCGATCTGGTGGAGCCGTTGTTGCGCGAGTCGCCGCAAGCCCTGGAAGCCATCGGCCCGCACGCCCAGGCGGTGCTGGCCGTGATGAGCGCCACCGGCGACGCGAAGCCGCTGGCGCTGCCGCTCGGCCGCCACCAGATGGTCGGCGCCATCCGCCGACTGCTGCTGGCCACCTCCGATGGCAAGCCCGTGCTCGTGATCGTGGACGATGCGCACGCCGCCGACGATGCGAGCGCCGAGGCGCTGGCGCAGCTGGCCGCGAGCGGCCCACCCGTCTTCGTGCTGTTCGCCTGCCGGCCCCCGCTGCCGGTTTTGCTGGATCGGCATGTTTCGCGCATGCTGCGCTCCGGGCAGCTGGACGCTATCGACCTCGGGCCGTTGACGGCGGAAGAGGCGGCGCTGCTCGCAGTGCGCGCGGCCGGTGCGCCGCTGCCGCCTGAGGCGGCCGCCACCATCGCACAGCGCGCTGAGGGTCTTCCGTTCGCCGTGGTCGAACTCGCGCAGGCACGGGCCGCAAACGGGGATGCGGGCGCGGCCCTGCCCCGCAGTGTCTCGTCCGCGTTGGCCGAGCGCCTGTGCGACGTGGAGCCGGAGGCGATGGAAGCCTTGCGCCGGCTTGCGCTGTCGGCGGAGGATTTCGACGTGGCAACCGCTGTCGCGCTCATGGCCGATGAAGGACACGATGCGCTGGCCCGTCTCGACCGCGCATTGGCCGCCGGCGTCCTGGTGGTGTCGCAAGCGCGTTACCGCTTCCGCCACGCGCTGGTGCGCGAGGCCCTGGTCGATGGCATCCCACCTCACCGGCGCGCGGCGCTGCATCGCGACGCAGCCGCGCGGCTCGAGCAAGCCGGCGCCACGCCTGGGTTGGTGGGCCGGCACTGGCTGGCCGCGGGCGATCCCGACAGGGCCTTGCCGTGCTCGCTCGCGGCGGCGCGCCAGGCGTTCCGCCTGGGCGCGTTCGAGGACGTGCTGCGCCACGTCGAGCCGCTGCTCACCGACCGCCCGGACCAGCCTGAGGCGCTGGCCCTGCGCGCGGAGGCCATGGACGCATTGGGCCGCCCCGGCACGCTGGCGGCCTACGACGCTGCAGCCGCCGTCGCGCCCGACGAACAGTCCCACGAGCTGCGTGCCAAGCGCGCGCTCGCGCAGGTGAAAATGAGCGATCCACCCGGCGCACTGAAGTACCTGCAGGACGTGCATCCGACGACGGTCGCCGGCCGGCTGGCCGAAGCGCTCGCCTATAGCGGCGCCGCGGCGCTGGGGTTCGGCGACCCGGCGGAAGGCACGCGCCGCGCGGCCGAGGTGCGGCGCATCGCGCTGGAAACCGGCGACGAAGGCACGCTGGTGATCGCGTCCTGGGCGCAGGCGGCTGCGGCGCACGCACGCGGAGACCTGCACGGCAGCGTGTGGGCCGACCTGAAGGAGACCAGCCACCTGCCGCACCTGGCAACGCGCGTGTTCGACGGCCACCTGTGCATTACGCAGCGCTTTCTTTATGGCTCGCGCCCGTATGCCGACGTGATCGCCTTCGCCGACTCGCTGGCCACAGAGGCACAGCGATTGGGCGCGGCGCGCGGCCATGCCTTCGCCGTCACCCTGCGGGGCGAGGCGCGGCTGCTCAGCGGCCAGCTCGACGCCGCCGAGCAGGATCTCGTGGCCGGCGGGCGCATGCACCGCGCCATCGGCGGCGCGACGGGTGAGGCGCTGTCGCTGCAGCGCCGCTCCGAGCTTGCGATGTATCGCGGCCGGCGCGACGAGGCGCGCTCATTGCTTGACGAAGCGCTGGACGTCGCGCGCCAGTCGGACGTTGGGTTTCACTTGCTGGACCGGATCTACGGCACGCGCATCGCGCTGGCCGGCGACCCGGATGCCGCGCTGGGCGTCCTGGAAGAGGCCCAGGCCTCCGTGCGCGGCCCGTTGGAGACCTGCCCCGGCTGCCGCATCACCTTCGCCATCCCCGCCACCATCGCCGCCGCGCGGGCGCACGAGATGGACCTGGCCGCCACGCACGAGCGGCAATCCGAGTACCTGGCCAATGTGGTGATGAAGTTGCCCGCGTGGTATGCGTCCCTGCATGAAGCGCGCGCTCACTTGGCGCTGGCCGCCGGCGAGCGCAACGCCGCGCGCGAGGGCTTCGCCGCGGCAGCGCAAGGCTTTCACGGGGCCGGCCACGCGCTGGACGAGGCGCGCTGCCGGGAGCTTGCGAAGCAGGGTTAATGCCGGTGCGACACGCGCCGTTTGGCCGCCGCCTTGCGCGGGCGCGACTTCGGTTCGGGCGAGGCCAGCGCGTGCTCCACGCTGTCGTGCACCACCCGAAGCGGGTTGCGCTGGTGCGCGACCGTGCGCGCCAGCCCCACGCCCGCGCCCGCGGACATGAGGTTGCCGGCCATCGACATCCATTGCATCCAGCTGCGCGTTGTCATCTCCCACATCATGCGTTGCATGTCGGCCATGCCGCCGAGGCTGGCAGACGCCCATGTGCCGGCGTTCTCGCCGGTGTCTGAAGCCTCATCGTCCGGATGGGCTTGCGCACTGGCGGCGGCACGCGTCAATCGGTCGGCGCCTTCGGTCATGTTCTGGGTCGAGGCGACTGCCGCCTCGGCCGCACGCATCCCCAGATCGGTCCACAGCATGAACGGATTGAAGAGATCGCGTGCATCAGGTTCGTTGGTCATCGATGTGCTCCGGCTTCAGTGAGGCGTCACGGTGCCGCGCCACGCGCCCGTTTCCACACCGCGCCGCTCGACGAGCTCCTTGAACCGCTTCAGGTTGCCCTTGGCCGTGAACTTGACGCCGCCCACGGCATCGCCGATCTTCTCGCCCGGTGTCTGCGGGGCGTAATCCATCTGCATCGTCACGCGTGTGCGGTTCTCGCCGATCTTGTCGAAGGTGACGACGCCCGAGTTCTTCACGCCGCTGGTGCTGCGCCAGGCGATGCATTGGTCGGGAATCTGCTGCGTGATCTCTGCGTCCCATTCCTTGGGCTTGCCGGCCACGGTGGCGCGCCAGTGCAGGTGCGTGTCGTCGACCTGCTTGACTTCATCCACGCTCGCCATGAACCGCGGGAATTCCTCGAACTGTGTCCACTGGTTGTACGCGGTGCTCACCGGCACGTTGAGGTCGATCGTCTCGCGCACCGACGAGGTGTAGCTCGAGACGCCGCTCCTTTGCATCAGTTTCGAGGCCAGCAGCGCGCCGGCCGCCAGCGCGGCCGCAGTGATGAGGGTCTTGCCCACGGGCACCTGCACGTCGATGGTCCGGTGTACCGCGAGCGCGGGAACATCCCCGGTGCCGACCCTCAGCCTGTTCGAGAGCAGCAATGCGCCCACGGCAACTCCGCCGAGGGCGGCGAGAGCGCCGGTAGTCGTCCTGGTGTTCATTTCCATGATGTTTCCTCTCCAGTTGATGTCGGGGACCGCGTTCGCGTGAGTGCGACGCGCGATAGTGACAGCGATAGTGGCAGGGGGGAACCAGCGTCGACGCAACAGCGTGCAAGTCGGGTGAGCAAGAGCGACGTACAGAGGCTGCGGAAGAAACACAGCGGGGCCCCAATAGAAAACGCGAGTCGTACGGCCAGCGCTCCACGTGGTTGGCGTCGCCGTCGCCGTCGCTGTCGACGATGGCCGGGCCGGCGCCTGAGCTGCACGCCGACTACTTCCGTTGTTGGGGTCGGACCCGGTTCCGGGGTGGCCCAGCCGCGGGCAAGATCACCCGATACCCCATTGATTCCTGCTGTCACACTTCAAGGAGACTTTTCATGCAACGTCGCTTCCTTCTCGCTGCCGTCCTGGCCGCTGCCGCAGCCGCCACTGTCGCGCAGGCGCAAGAGAAATGGCCGTCAAAACCCATCACATACATCGTGCCGTTTGGAGCCGGCGGCACCACCGACGTGCTGGCGCGGCTCGTCACGCTCAAGGCCGGGCCGGCGCTGGGCACCACCTTCGTCATCGAGAACAAGCCCGGCGCGGGCGGCAGCACCGGCTCCGACCTCACGGCGAAGGCGCCGCCGGACGGCTACACGATCCAGGGCGGCACGATCAGCTCGCATGCGATCAACGTCAGCCTCTACCCCAAGCTGCCCTACGACCCGGTCAGGAATTTCCAGCCCATCACGCTGATCGGCTCGATGCCCAACGTGCTCGTCGTACGCGCGGACAGCCCGTACAAGTCCATGCAGGACGTGATCGCCGCAGTGAAGTCCAAGCCGGGCTCGATCAACTACGCGTCGTCCGGCAATGGCACCTCGCAGCACTTGTCGGGCGTCTTCTTCGAGCAGCTGACCGGCGGCAAGATGGTGCACGTGCCCTACAAGAGCAGCGCCGAATCGCTGAACGCGATCTTGTCCGGGCAGGGCGCGGACGTCATCTTCGAGAACCTCGCGCCGGCGCTGCCCCACATCAAGGCGGGCAAGCTGCGCGCGCTGGGCGTGACGTCCGAGAAGCGGTCGTCGACCGTGCCGGAAGTGCCCGCCATCGCCGAGACCCTGCCGGGCTTTGCCATCGTGTCGTGGCAAGGCATCTTCGCGCCGGCTGGTGTGCCACAGCCGATCGTCGAGCGGCTCGCGGGGGAGATGATCAAGGCCATCAACGACCCGGAGATCAAGTCCAAGCTGGTGGGGCAGGGGATCGAGCCTTCCGGCATGTCGCCGGCCGAGTTCTCGGCTTTCCAGAAAGCGGAGATCGACAAGTGGGCACGGGTGATCAAGGCCGGCAACATCAAGGTGGATTGAACCGTCAATCTCGTCTCGTTGTATGCTTTAGTCAGCATACAAATTCATGAGTGCCAAACGGAACAGCTTCCGTTAACGTCAAAGGCTGACACCAAAGGAAGGAATCCGCGGAGCGGAAACGTTTTGGACCTACGCAAGCTGTTTAGAGGCCCCGTCCGGGACAAGGACACGCAGCTGGAGTACAGCTCGTCCAAGCTGGACGTATCCATCCGCTCGGAGTACATGGAGCAGATCCTGGCGCAGTTGCGGCGCTACCACATCCCCGGCGAAACCGTGACGGTCGAGATCCGCGAAATGGGCCAGTTCGAGGGCCACCCGGTCTTCCAGGGCATGCTGCGTCTCGTCAGCTGGCAGCGCAAGGCCGTTGTGCGGCTGCTGCTTGGTTTTCCCCTCATCGAATCGAGTGTCCGCAAGGCCATCGCGGCCAGCTGGCTGGAGGACGTCAGCCGCTTCGACGGCCTCTGGCTGCACACGTCCAGCCAGTTCGGCGCGGAAGGGCTGACCCACCTGCGCACGCTCATCCTCACGCTTGAATCCGTGGAATCCAGCCCCGCCGGCCGCGGTGTGCCCGAAGTGGACGAAGACATCGAAGCAATGAGCCGCTTCCGCAACGGCACCTAGGGGGCGCACGCGCGTGGAGCAGATCACCGGACCGATACACGGCTTTCACATCGCCTGTTACACCGTCCCCACGCCTGATGGGCACTACGGATACGCCAAGATCTGCGCCGGGCGGCCCAAGTCCGTTTGGGACGCCGGCATCGGCGTGCGCAAAGTCGGCATGGGGCCGTTCGCCACGGAGAAAGAGGCCGTGGTCGCGGTGCAGGCGGAAGCCTGCCGCAGGCTGGCACATCGCGCCGCGGAAATGCGTTACGCGTCGCACTCCTTCAGGTAGGGGCGCGGCCGAGACAGGCGTCCAGCCCGCGCGTCGTCAGTGAAGCGTTTGCTCGGCCTCGGCGCGAGTCAGCTGCACACCCGAGCGGGCGATGCGCATGGAGCCGTTCCGATGCACCTCCAGCTGCTCACCGCCGGCCAGCCTGTATTCCAGCTCGCCGGTGGACTCCCAGTGTTCACCTCCGTCGGACACCGACTCGTCTCTGACCATGTGCTCATAGACAAGCACTTTGTAGGAGGCGCCGTCAGTCCCCGTGGCGCTGAATGATTCCAGAAAATGCAACTTTCGTTCCATGCGAAAACCTCCTTGTGGGTCACGTCAACGATGTATTTGTACGCCGCGATGCGCGCGATGTACTGATCCGGATCAGGTTTCGCGATACCAGTTGTGAAGCTGGGGCCATGACCTTGTGCCCTGTAGGACGGCATCGCTTTCCCCGTGCCACGCCTTGCCAGTCGATTGGAGGCGGCGCAGACTGCACGCCCGATCCCGCACCGGGATTCCGTCCAAAAAAGGAAGAACCATGACCGTCGCACGCATCACCGAGATCAGCAGTGTCAGTACCGTAAGTTTCCAGGACGCGATCGTTCAAGGCATCGATCGCGCGAACAAGACACTCAAGAACCTGAAGGGCGCCTGGGTCAAGGACCAGGAAGTCACCATCGACAACGGCAAAGTGACGGGCTACAAGGTCATCCTGAAAGTGACATTCATCCTGACGGAATAGCATCCGGCCTTGTGATCACTTGCCCGCGATGGTGTACTCCCCTGCGGTGGTCCACTTGATGGTCGCATCCAGGAACACGGTCTTGAGCTCGGGGCGGTACATCTTGACCATGTCATGGGCCTCGCCGCTTCGCCCGCCGGCGCCGCAGAAGAAGACGATCGGCTTGTCGGCCGGCAGCTGGGCAATGTTTTTTTCCAGCGTGTTGATCGGCATGTTGATCGCTCCCTTGAAGGTGCCGGACGCGAACTCCTGGGGCTCGCGCACGTCGACGAGATAGACGGTGCCGGGTGATTCCTTGAAGATGCGTTCGAACGAGGCGACCTCGATCGTCCCTGCTTCCTTGCCGGCCACGATGACTGGCGCGGCGGCTGCGCCCGCCACCGAGGCGCCCGGCCCCGGGCCGAAAGCGGCTTCCCAACCCGGATAGCCTTCCGGCACCACCTTGACATTGGTGTAGCCGAGCTTGATCGCCTTTTCAGCCGAGTCATTGCTCAGCTTGCAGGCCAGCCCGTCGCAATAGAAGAACAGGGGTGAGGTCTTGTCCGCCGGCAGTCGCTCGGCCGCGACCTTGTCGAACTGCGAATCGGGCAAGCTGATCGCGCCGGGGATGTGTCCCTTGTCGTACTTGCGGTCTTTCGGCCTGGCGTCCACGAGTGTCAGGGGCGTCTTCGCGTCCATCAACTGCTTGATGTGCGCCACGCTCACTGCATGGAGATTGCCGTTCCTGATCCAGTCGGGGAAACCGTCGGCGTACACGCGGATGTTGGTGTAGCCGAGCCTTTCGGCCTTGAACGCGGAGTTGTGGCTGAGCATGCATTCCGGCCCGTCGCAGTAGAAGATCACGAGCTGTGACTTGTCCTTGGGCAGCAACGCAGGCGCGAGCTTGTCGAATTGCGAATCCGGAATGTTCACTGCCGTGGGAATGTGGCCGACGTCAAACTTGCGCGCCGCCGGCCGCGCGTCCACGATGGTGACGCCGGCGAGCTTGGGCAACACCGCATACGGCTTCACGAAATTCACGTCCACCCGTTTGGGGTAATGGTTTGGCGCGGACGGTGCGGCGGCAGCCACGGGTGCGTCCGCCGCCTGGGCCGCCCCGCCTGGCAGCAGGGCGGGGCACAGCAGCATGCTGGCGCAGAGGGCGGCAATGGTGGTCTTGGCTTGGGTTTTCATGATGGTCCTCTTCGAAAATGGTTGTCAGGTGCAGCTGGCGGGCGAGTCGCCGTCCTTGGCGCCTTTCTGCAGGAACGCCTTGACGTCCTCGAACAGTTCAGCGTCCGGCGTGTCGGCGAACTTCTCCGCGGCCTTGTTCCCGGCCTTGATGCTGGCCCGGTAGGACTTGCTGAGATATGCCTTCACGGTGTCCTTGCCCTTGGCGTGCTTGTCGGCCTGCAAGTAGGTGGCCCATTCGGCCTTGGTCTTGCTGCTCGGGTTGATTGAGCCGACAGGCATCGCGACGTGGCACGAGGTGCAGACACTGCGGTAGTAGATGCGCCCGCGCTTCCAGTCGGCGTCGTAGGCTTGCGCAGAGAGCGCCACGGTGGCCGCCGCGGCGGCGAGCAGGGTGGGGATCAGTCTCATGGGGACTCCTTGGGGTTAATGAACTTCTTCCCAGCCGGTGAGCATGGCCTTGGTGTGGGCGAAGAAGGTGTGCCCCGTCGTGACCATGTAGACATGGGTGATGAAAAACGCCAGCATCAGGAACGCGCCCGCGGTGTGTGCAACGGCCACCCATTGCAAAGACAAGGCACCTAGGCCCCAGGCCGTCCATTCGGCGTGGAACAGGTAGAGCCAGCCGCTGATCCATATCAGGGGGCTCACCACCACCAGTACGCCAAGGTAAGTGAGGCGCTGCAGCGGGTTGTGCTTGCTGGCGGCGGACGGCCGGAAGGGATGCGGCTCGTGGCGGAAGATCCCCGACGAGTAATAGCGCGCCATCGCCATCAGCTTGCCCGTGGTCGGGATGTAGTGGCGCCACTCGCCGGTGGTCAGGTGCCAGAACACGGCGAACACCCACAGGCCGACCAGCGACCACGCGCCGATGGTATGGATGTCTACCGCACGGGCGAAGCCCAGTGCCCTGTAGGTTCCGTGGATCTCGAATCCAGTGAACAGCAGGGTCATCACCAGCAGCGCCTGCGCCCAGTGCCAGAAGCGCTCGAAGCCCTTGAAGAGATACACGCGTTCGGTCATGGCAATGTCCTTTCAGGTGCGGCGGCGACTGGCGAAGCGCATCACGGCGTGGCCCAGCACGCCCAGCAGGGCGAGCACCGCGAGCGTCCAGCCGCCCCGGTCGACCCAGGGGTTGGCGTCACGTGCCGGCAGGTACACGCCATCGATGCCGGCAAGGCGTCCCTGTCTCGTGTGGCACTCGGCGCAGCCCACCGCTTTTTCCTTCGGCGCCACCATGTGCGTGATGGGCCATGTCATCTCGGTGCTGACGAAATCGAACTTCCCGGAGAATGGCGCGCCCGAGTCGTCCATTCCCACCTTGATGGCCTTGTCCCAGACCAGGTTCTTCCAGTAGCCGGTGTCGTCATTGCCCGCGGTGTGCGGCGTCACCAGTGTCTTGTTGACGGTGTCGTACGGCTGGGTGCCGCGGAACACGCGAACCGGCCAGATCATCGACTTGCCGTCGGTAGCGCTGCCGCCGATCCGGTTGATCTGAACGGGGCGGTCCGACTTCTCGATCTTGTCGCCCAGCAGCGTGTAGGTCACCACGCCGTTGAACCAGGCGTATTCGGGCTTGACGTTCTCGGCCAGCGTGAACTCGCCTTTGCGCGATTCGTAAGTGACACGGCCTTTCGCATCCTTGCGCACGACATGCTTTCCCTGCGCATCGCGCTCGCCGGCCTTTGACCAGTCCCAGCTCATCTTCGCGGCCACGCCGCCGCGCGCGTAGCTGGGAATGTGGCAGGCCTGGCAGGCCAGCTTGGTGGCGTGCTCGTTCAGCCGCGCCTGCTGTTTGTGCGGCCCTGCGCCGTGGCAGGAAACGCAGGTGGCGGGGTTGCCGTTGCCCGGCGCGCCGCGCATGTGCGCGCCCTGGGTGTCCTTCGCGGTGACGCTGGAGCGGCTGCCCGCCACGTCATGGCTGGAGCCCTTGTGGCAGGTGGCGCAAGTGAAGTCCAGACCCGCGGCATCCATGTGCACGTCGAGTTCCTTGTCGGGAGCGGCCATCGAGCTGTCGAGGTCGCCGTGCTTGACGCCGTCGCCGCCACCGCCGAAGAAGTGGCAGGTGCCGCAGGTGTCGCGGCTGGACTTGCCCACCTTCTGCGCGATCTTCGTGAGGTCGATGCCCTTCACGATGGTGCCGGAGCCGGGCGGGATTTCCGTGTCCTTCGCAACCACATTGCCGGCGAGGCCGGGCTGCTTGCGGTAGATGCCCGTGGTGTCGTGGCAGACGAGGCAGTCTACGTTTTCCTGCGACTTGAAATCGAAACTCGCGTCCTTCCAGCCGTAGCCTACGTGGCAGGTGGTGCACGAAGCCTGGTTGGACGCGATCGAGATGCAGAAGTTGTTCAGCATCGTCTTCTTGCCCAGCTTCTGCTGGGTCTGCGGGTTTTGATACTCCCATGTCCAGTGCTTGGTGCGATGGATCTGCGCCGCCGCGTCGGTGTGGCACTCGAGGCACGCGCGCGTCACATCCGGGCCGGACGTGAAGGCGCGCTGCAGCGACTTGAACTGGGTGTGATCCGCTGTCGTCATCAACCTGATCGGTCTGGCCTCACCTTCAGCGGCCATGGCCGGCGAGAAGGAGATCACGCCCCACAACGCGCAAGCCAGGAGATGCCAGGGAACGCGCAAGCGTGCGCCGGTGCGAGGGCGGTGGATGGGATGTGTCATGGTTTTCGCTGCGGTGATCGACTGCGTTGTGTGCACCCTTTCCAAGCATGGCTCGTGCCACGCCACGGGGCCGCCGGATTCGCCTTTGGAATCAAGGGTGTGGCGTGTATTCGGGGCCACGCGCGCACGCGGCGCGTGCCTGTGAAGTACATTTGTTTCATGCACCCTGGAGGCCGCGGTTCAGCGGCGCATCCCCGAAAAGCGAAGGAAGGTTCTCACATACACCCAGGGGTATGGTCTTTGCGCCGTGGGAACAGGCCTCGGGTCCTGAGCGATCAAGTACATTTTTTTTGTGCACCCGGCTTGCCGCACCCACATAGAACCCTTGAAGCCCAGCAGCGTTCGCGCCGCGAAGAAGCACGGTTTTTATATACACCCCGGAGTACCGCGCGAACTTGAGAGCGGCGCGCGCCGGACCGCTATCGCGACACGCGGTAAGCTCGGTCCGTGACACCCATCAGCCTCCTTCGCGACCGCCTGCGTGCCGCCGGCGCCGGACCCTCCCACGAGAGGCGGGTCCTGCGCCTTTGGGTGCAGGCCCTGCCGCAGGACAGCGGCCCCCGCGACATCGAAGATTTTCTGCCCAGGCAACTGCGCGAGGCCCTGCCCGAGATCGAGGCCGGGCTGGACAGCATCGCCCGCATCGCCTCGCAGCACCCCGCCCAGGATGGCTCGGTTCGCCTGCTCGTTCAGCTGGCCGATGGCCAGACTTGCGAATCAGTGTTGCTCGCGCGGGATGGCTTGTGCGTGTCCACGCAGATCGGCTGCGCGGTGGGGTGCAGGTTCTGCATGACGGGGCGTGACGGCCTGCTGCGCCAGATCGGCAGCGCCGAGATCGTCGCGCAGGTGGCGCTGGCCCGCACCCTGCGGCCGGTGAAGAAGGTGGTGTTCATGGGCATGGGCGAGCCCGCGCACAACCTGGCCAATGTGATGGACGCTATCGACTTTCTGGGCACGGCCGGCAACATCGGGCACAAGAACCTCGTGTTCTCTACGGTCGGCGACGAGCGTGTGTTCGATCGGCTGCCGAGGGGGCCCGTCAAGCCCGCGTTGGCGTTGTCGCTGCACAGCACGCGAGATGACCTGCGTGCCGAGCTGCTGCCGCGCGCGCCGCGCATATCCCCGGCAGACCTGGTCGAGGCGGGCGACCGCTACGCGCGTGAAACCGGCTATCCGATGCAGGTGCAGTGGACGCTACTGGATGGCGTCAACGACACGGCTGAAGAGGTGGCGGGATTGGTGCGCCTGCTCAAGGGACGATACGCCATTCTCAACATGATCCCGTACAACACCGTGCCAGACTTGCCGTTCCGCCGGCCGGCGTGGGACAAGGCCGTTTTGTTGGCTCGGGAGCTCCACTCGAAGGGCGTTTTGACGAAGCTGCGTAACTCTGCGGGGCAGGATGTGGATGCGGGCTGCGGGCAATTGCGAGCCCGCGCCCAGCCCGTTCGCATACACAGGGCCGTTACTGCGCCTTGATGTTGCGCATCGCAATGACGCCGCCGAGAAGAGCGGTGTCGGCCTTGATGCGATTGGCCAGGCCCTCCGAGGACGTGCCGGCCACCTGCCAACCCTGCTGGAAGAGCTTCTGTCGCACTTCCGGCGTGCGTGCGATTTCGCTGATGAGTGCAGACAGCTTCGCGACAATTGGCCTGGGCATCGACTGCGGCGCCGCGGCGGCCGTCCAGATCTCCAGCTGGAAGCCGCGCGTCACGCCGCCTTCGTCCAGGCTGGGGTATTCCGGCACGAGCGAGCTGCGGCCCGCCGACGTGACACCGATCGCCTTGAGTTTGCCGGCGCGGATCTGCGCGGCGGCCAGACCCGGCGGCAGCAACGACAGGTGGATCTGCCCGCCGATCATCGCGGTGATGACCTGCGGATTGCCGGGGTAGGGCACATGCACCGGGTCGATGTTCGTCTTGGTTTTCAGCAGCTCCATGCCGATATGGCCTACCGTGCCGACGCCCGGTGTCCCATAGCTCCATTTGTTGCCCGCGTTGCGCGCCGCCAGGAAGAACTCCTGCGCCGTGTTGCCAGGTGCGTTCGCGGGCGCGGTGAGCAGGAGGGGGGCTGTCCCGATCAGACTAATGGGCGCAAGGTCCTTGAGCGGGTCGAAGGGCGTCGCCGGGTTGAGCAGCTTCGCGATGGTCATGTTGCCATTGATCATCACGCCGATCGTGTGGTCGTCGGTGGCCTTGGCCACGACGTCTGCGGCGATGTTGCCGCCGGCGCCGGGGCGGTTTTCCACGATGACCGGCTGGCCCAATGCCTTCGACAGCGGCTCGGCGATAGTGCGCGCGACCAGGTCAGGCGTCGAGCCACCGGGAAAACCAACCATGATGCGTACGGTCTTGGTAGGCCACGGCGCCGCCGGGCCTTTTCCGGCGGCTTGGGGTTTGATAGGCTTTTGCGCGAACGCGCCGCAAGCGGCGGTGGCCAGCGCGAGCGCAAGAACGGTGCGGCGCACGGGGTGACGAGTCATCTTCTGCTTCCTGGTTATGAGCCCCACGGGGGCCGAACCTGCAATGCTATCGCCGCGTCCGCGGCTGCTTCGCGCAGCCTCTAGAAATTCAGTGGCCGGATCAGCTTTCGAGAGTCTGCAGGCATGGCGTTCACGCTGTCTTGCACCCATTTCAGGCTGCCGGTGGCGTCCAGGTCGCGGTCGGGCAGCAGGGCGACGGTGACGAAGAACTTGAGGGTCGTTCCCGGTGGAAGGGCCGGCGCCGAACGCAGGCCCCCGGCCACCACCTGCTGGGCGCGGCTGAGTGCGTTTTCGGGTGTCGTCGGGCCTTCGAGCAGCAGGGCGAATTCGTGTTCGCCGACACGCGCGGCCACGTCGATATCGGTGATCGCACGGCGCAGCAGAGACGCGGCGACGATGAGGGCGCGGTCGGCAGTATCGCGACCGAATTCGGAGACGAGGTCATCGAAGTTCGAAATCTTGACCGCCATGAGGGCGCAGGCGTGCTTCAGGCCGCGGGCGCGCAGGACGGCGCTTTCCAGGCGCTGGAGCAACGACCGCGTATGCGCCAGCCCCGTGAGCGGATCGTTGTACGACAGTGCGGCGGCGCGTACCTGCGCCTCGCGCCGACGATTTCCACGCAGGCTCAGCGCATAAAAGAGGATGGGCATCTCGATGGCCGCGCCGATCGAAACGCCATAGCGCGTCAGCCAGCCGGCGGGAATCAGGTTCAGGCCCCGCGCGACAGGGAAGATCGCCATCACCAGCACCGGCAGGAAGCCGAGTGCGATCAGCCGGATGTGGGGGTCGTCCCCGTGCGTCCAGGCCAGCACGATCAGGCCCACCACGACCACCATCGCCATGGCGATGAGGATCATCACCAGGGTGATGGACATGCGCGATGTGAGGAAGGTGTCCAGCGCCACGGCGGACAGCAGCGCGGCGATCAGGCTCCAGACGGCAAGGTCCAGCGCGCGGGAATAGCGCGCGGGCTCAGTGACGGTGCGGGTGAACCAGAGCGCCGCAGCGCCCGAGACGCCCGGCAACAGGAAGGTGGCGACCTCGTTCCACTTGAGCCAATGGTCCCACAAGTGCTGCGCGCCGACGCCGAGGTACGCGAGCTGCCCGGCGGCCAGCGTCGCGACATACACCGCGTAAACGCCGAAGTTGCGGTCGCGGTAGGCCGCGCCATTGGCTGCCGCCACGAGTGCGATCAATGCCGCCAGCCCGAAGTAGGCGCCCAGCAGGAATTGCTCGCGCTCGCGTGAGGCGAGGAGGGCCGAACGCTCGAGAATGGCGATGGGGCTCGCGAAGTCCACGCGAGCATGTTCCACCCGCAGCCAGTAGCGCACCGGCTTGCCGTCCTGCGGCGAGAGTTCAAAGGTTGGGAACCGGCCGGGAAGCGGCCAATGCGAAACGGGCTGGCTGTCGCCCGCCTCCTGCTCGACCCATTTGCCATCTGCTCCGCGGTAGAACAGCTGCGCCTGGTCGATGCCTGACGAGGCGAGTTCGATGAACCACCGCCGGCTTCCGGGGTTGACGGCATCGAACTGCAGCCACAGGGCCTTGCCGTCGATGTTGTAACTGCCGCCCGCTTCGCGCAGGCTCCACGGCAGCGTTTCGGCCGTGTCCTCGACCTGGCTGGCCGTGCGGATTCCTGTCGGATCGATCCAGTAGCGGCTGCGACCCTCAAGTGCATGCGTGGGGCGGTCGGCCGACAGGACGATGGGGGGCGGGGCTGGCGCGGCTTGGGGTGCCGCGACGGACGGTGCGTCTTGCGCCAAGGCGGCGCCGGGCCCTAGCCACAGCACCATCCCAACCACGAGTGCGTATTTGATTCCCCTCACTCAAGCATTGTTACAGCATTTACGTTCGATAGCCCCAGGCCGGGTACCTGAATACCCTCCCGCGTTTCAAATCTCCAACGCAAAAAGCCCGGTTTTCCGGGCTTTTTGGCTTTGGTATACCCACTGACGTGGGAACAGAGAGATTACGCGTAGGCGGCGAGTGCCTTTTTCATTTTCTTCATCGCAGCTGACTCGATCTGGCGGATGCGCTCCGCGCTGACGCCGTATTCCGACGCGAGATCGTGCAGCGTCAGGCCACCCGAGCCGTCATCGTTGACCTTCAGCCAGCGCTCCTCGACGATGCGCCGGCTGCGCGGGTCGAGCTGCTCGAGCGCGGCGGCAATGCCGTCCGTGGCCATCGAGTCGCGTTGGCGCGATTCCATCACGGCCGTGGGTTCATGGCTTGCGTCGGCAAGGTAGGCGATCGGCCCGAAGGCTTCCTCGCCGTCGTCGCTCGGCGCAGGGTCCAGCAGCACGTCGCCGCCGGCCATGCGCGCTTCCATCTCGATGACTTCCTCGCGCTTGACGTTCAGCTCGCGTGCCATGACGTCGATCTGGGCGTCGGTCAGGCTGTCGCGGTGGGTCTGCGCATCCGCGTCGTCCTTGAAGCCCTGCTTCATCGAGCGCAGATTGAAGAACAGCTTGCGCTGGGCCTTGGTGGTCGCCACCTTCACCATGCGCCAATTCTTCAGGATGTACTCGTGGATCTCGGCTTTGATCCAGTGCAGCGCGTAGCTCACCAGGCGCACGCCCTGGTCCGGGTCGAAGCGCTTCACCGCCTTCATGAGGCCGATGTTGCCCTCCTGGATCAGGTCGCCGTGCGGCAGGCCGTAGCCCAGGTACTTGCGAGAGACCGAAACCACCAGGCGTAGGTGCGACAGCACCAGCTTGCCGGCTGCTTCCAGGTCGTTTTGTTCCTTGAGCTTGCGTGCGAACTCCTGCTCCTCCTGGGGAGTGAGCATGGGCAGGCGATTCACAGCCGAAATGTAGGCATCCAGATTGCCCAGCGAAGGGACCACCGCCCACGGGTTGGCCATTGCCAGTGCCGTGCCAGGGGTTGCCGTTGTGTTGGACATACCGGGGGCTCCTTTAAATTTCATATATGCGTAATGTTAGCACTCTCTTGGAGGGAGTGCCAAAGCAAAAGTTCACCCTTCCAGCATACAGTTTCAGGGTAATTCCCGCTGTCGGACGAGGTTGGATTTAAAGGCCTGTGGACGGCTCCCCGGCCGGCATCGAGAACACAAGCGTATTAATGGATTGAGATTCTGGAGGGCACGCGCCATGCAAGACTCTAGCGACCTTGACATTCTGAGCGTCACCACGACGGTGGGTTCCCTGGCCGATGGGCAAGCGCTCGCCCGGGAACTCATCGCGCAGCGGCTTGCGGCCTGCGTCCAGGTGGAGCCGGGGCTCATCTCTTTCTACAGGTGGCAGGGCGAGCAATGTGAGTCGGCGGAGGTGCGGGTGGTGATCAAGACCTTGCCGGGCAGCGAAGTCGCACTGCAGGCGTTCTTCGCCCGCCACCACCCGTATGACGTGCCGCAGTTCCTCGGGGTACCGATGCGGGCGAGCGAGGCCTACGCGACGTGGGTTCGTTCGGAGACGGCGCGGCCGCCCGCCTGAGGGTCAGCGCACGGAAAGGGCGGCAGGCCCGCCGCGCGCGCCCACCTCGCCGATCGCCGCAGCGGCCTCGAAGCCGTGCTTGCGGAAGATCGAGAGAACGTCATTGACGGCTTGGGCGGTGCAGGACACCAATAGCCCGCCGCTGGTTTGCGGGTCCGACAGCAGCGCCTGATCGAGCGGGTCAAACTTGCTCGGCAGCGAGACCTCCGCGCCGTAGCCCGCCCAGTTGCGCCCCGATGCGCCGGTGATCATGCCCTTGCCGGCCAGATCGCGGACGCCGGCCAGAAGCGGAACGCGCGACCATTCGATCGTGACAGGCAGCCGTGCCCCACGCGCCAGCTCCAGAGCATGGCCGGCCAGCCCGAAGCCAGTCACATCGGTCAGGGCATGCACCCCAGCCAGCGCGGCCAATTCCGGGCCGGGCGTGTTCAGCTGGGTCGTCGTGGCGATCATCCGCGCGTAGCCGGCAGCGTCGAGCGCGTCCTTTTTCAGCGCGGCCGACAAGATGCCGACGCCCAGCGGCTTGCCCAGCACCAGCACGTCGCCGGGCTGTGCGTCGGCATTGCGCTTGACACGGCCCGGGTGGACGAGGCCCATTGCCACCAGCCCATAGATCGGCTCGACCGAATCGATGGTGTGCCCCCCGGCGATCGGGATGCCCGCCTCTCGGCACACCGACTCGCCGCCCGCGAGGATCTTGCCGATGGTCGCGGTGGAAAGCACATTGACCGGCATGCCCACCAGCGCCAGCGCCATGATCGGCCGGCCGCCCATCGCGTAGACGTCGGAGATGGCGTTGGTCGCCGCTATGCGCCCGAAGTCATACGGGTCATCCACGATCGGCATGAAAAAATCGGTGGTCGCGATCAGTGCCTGCTCGTCGTTGAGCTTGTACACCGCCGCGTCGTCGGAGGTTTCGATGCCCACGAGCAGCTCAGGGGGCAGCGGCAGCCGCGCTGTGTCCTTCAGTATCTCGCTCAGCACGCCGGGAGCAATCTTGCAGCCGCAGCCTCCTCCATGGGACAGCGACGTGAGACGGGGCTCGGTGCGGGTTTCGGGCGGAGTGTTCATGAGAGCAAGGCCAGCGCGAACTCGCGCGCATCGAAGGTTTCGAGGTCTTCCAGTTTCTCGCCCACGCCGATGAAGTACACCGGCACCGGCCGCTCCTGTGCGATCGCCGCCAGGACGCCGCCCTTGGCCGTGCCGTCCAGCTTGGTGACGATCAGGCCCGTGAGTCCGAGCGCATCGTCGAAGGCCCTGACCTGCGTCAGCGCGTTCTGCCCCGTATTGCCGTCGATCACCAGCAGCACTTCATGGGGCGCCGTGGCGTCAGCCTTCTGCACCACGCGCTTGATCTTCTTCAGTTCCTCCATCAGGTGCAACTGGGTTGGCAGGCGCCCGGCGGTGTCGACCAGCACAACGTCCTTGCCGCGTGCCCGGCCGGCGGTGACGGCATCGAATGTGACGGCCGCCGGGTCGCCGCCTTCCTGGCTCACGATCTCCACCGTGTTGCGGTCGGCCCAGATCGACAGCTGCTCGCGCGCCGCGGCGCGGAACGTGTCCGCCGCCGCCAGCAGCACGGTGACGCCTTCGTTGGCCAGGTGTTTGGTGAGCTTGCCGATGGACGTGGTCTTGCCGGCGCCGTTGACGCCCGCGACCATGATCACCGTCGGCCGGAATTCGCCGATCACGAGCGGCTTCTCGAGGGGCCGCAGCAGTTGCGCGAGCGAATCGGTGAGGATGTTCTTGACCTGCACCGGCCGCGTCGCGCCGCTGGCCTGTACCCGGCGCTTGACTTCATCCAGCAGATGTTGTGTGGCCTTAACGCCCGTATCGGCCATCAGCAGCGCCGACTCCAGCTCCTCGTAGAGGTGGTCATCGATCTGCGCGCCGGTGAACACCTGCGAAATGCTGGAGCCGGTCTTGCGCAGGCCCGAGCTGAGTTTCTCGATCCAGCGCTGGCGCTCCGGCGCCACGGGCGCGGGAACGGGTATCTCGATCGGCTGCACCAGTGCGCTGCCGATCAGGCTGCGCCCCTGCGCGGGCGCCGTCGTGGGCACAGGCGCCGTGGTGGCAGCGGGTTTTTTCTTGAAGAAGCTGAACATTACGGGGGTTCTTAGAATCACAGGATTCTATGAAACAGCTACTACGCCTCGCCTTATGCAGTCTTTCACTCCTCGGGTTCCTCCCTCCGGCGCTGGCACAGGCAGCCACTCCTCGCATTGAACAATACAAGCTCGGCAACGGAATGACGGTGATCGTCAAGCCTGACCGAAGGGCCCCCACGGCCGTCCATATGGTGTGGTTGCGCGTGGGTGCCATGGATGAGGTGGATGGCGTGAGCGGCGTGGCGCACGTGCTAGAGCACATGCTCTTCAAGGGCACGGCTGAGCTCAAAGCCGGTGAGTTCTCGCGCCGGGTCGCCGCGCTCGGCGGCCGCGAGAACGCCTTCACCATGCGCGACGCTACTGGCTACTTCCAGCAAATTCCAGCCGGCAAGCTCGAGGACGTGATGAAGCTCGAGTCCGACCGCTTCGCGAACAACCGCTGGCCCGACGAGGAGTTCAAGCGTGAACTCGAAGTCGTCAAGGAAGAGCGGCGGCTGCGCACCGAGGACCAGCCCCGCGCCCTCCTGTGGGAGGCGTTGAACGCGACGGTGTACCAGGCTTCGCCCTATCGCCGCCCCATCGTGGGTTGGATGAGCGACCTGGAAGCGATGACCGCGCAGGACGCGCGCGACTTCTACAGGCAATGGTACGTGCCGGCTAATGCGACCGTGGTCGTGGCGGGGGACGTGGAGCCGCAGCAGGTGCTGCGCCTGGCCGAGAAATATTACGGCCGCATCCCCGCCCGGCCGGTGCCGCAGCGAAAGCCTCGTGACGAGCCCGAGCAGGCGGGCGTGCGCCGGATCGAATTCAAGGCGCCCGCGGAGCAGGCCTACGTGGCGCTGGCGTTCAAAGTCCCGCAGCTCACGTCATTCGAGCCCGGCCCCGCCAATGACGATGCACTCGCGCTCACCGTACTCGCGGCCGTTCTCGATGGCTACAGCGGCGCCCGGCTGGATCGCGCCTTGACGCAGGGCAGCGATCGCGTCGCGGACAGTGTCGGCGCGGGCAATGGGCTCTGGGGCCGGGGGCCGCAGCTGTTCACGCTCGACGGCGTACCGGCGAAGGGCAAGACGCCCGAGCAGGTGGAGGCGGCCTTGCGCGCGGAGGTGGCCAAGGTGGCGCGCGATGGCGTGAACGAGGCGGAACTCACCCGCGTAAAGACGCAGTGGATCGCGGGCGAGGTATACAAGCTCGACTCGGTCATGAACCAGGCGCGTGAACTGGGCGGGTTCTGGGTCCAGGGCCTCCCGCTCGATGCAGGGGAACGGTTGATCCAGCGCTTGCGCGGCGTGACGGCCGAGCAGGTGAAGTCGGTCGCGGCGCGCTATTTCGGCGACGACCAGCTCACCGTCGGCATCCTCAGGCCCCAGCCGGTGGATCCCAATCGCAAACCCCGCACGCCGCCACCCGGCATGCGTCATTGAAAAGGGCTTGCAAGCCATGCTCGCAATGAACAAGAACATGAAGATGGCACTCCGCGCTATCTGCGCAACCCTCCTTTTGGGCGGCGCGCAGGCGATGGCCGCCATCCCGATCCAGCACTGGACGCAGCCGAGTGGCGCCAAGGTCTACCTGGTGGAAAGCCCCTCCATTCCCATGGTCGATGTCCAGATGGATTTCGATGCGGGCAGCCGCAGGGACCCGGCCGACAAGGCAGGCCTCGCGGGCGTCACCGCAGGAATGACCTCCAAGGGCATCACGGCGGCGCGAACGCCTGGCTCCGGGCAATACGACAGCGCGCTCGACGAGAACCAGCTGGGCGAGGCATGGGCCGACCTCGGCGCGGCCTTCAGCGCGAGTGCCGGCAGCGATCGCATGAGCTTTTCGCTGCGCTCGCTGAACTACCCCGACCTGCTGGCCAAGGCCGTGCAACTGGGCGCACGGCAGCTCGCGGACCCGGCCTTTCCCGACAACATCTGGCAGCGTGAGCGACAGCGCCTGTCTGCCTCTATCCGCGAAGCCAACACCAAGCCGGCGACCATCGCGGGCAAGGCATATGCCGCGGCGGTGTACGGGTCCCACCCCTATGGCTACGAAACGACCGAAGTAACGCTGGCGCGCATCGCCGTGCAGGACATGCAGCGGGCCTACCGTCAGCAGGTCGAACCATGCCGCGCGAAGATCAGCATTGTCGGCGCTGTGACGCGCGCGCAGGCCGATGCGATGGTGACCACGCTGCTCTCGCGATTGCCCGCGGCGGCCACGGGCCAGTGCGAGCCGCTCGCGCCGGTGGCGGAGGTGCAGGCGCTTTCGGCCTCGCTGGTGCGCGAGATACCCTTCGCATCTGCCCAGGCCCATGTCCTGATGGGCCAGCCTGGCTACAAGCGCAGCGACCCTGACCATTTCGCGCTGCTGGTGGGCAACTACACGTTGGGCGGTGGGGGCTTCGTGTCGCGCCTGACCGAGGAAGTGCGCGAGAAGCGCGGCCTGAGCTACAGCGTCTACAGCTATTTCGCGCCAGGGCTGCACGCCGGCTCGTTCACGATCGGCCTGCAAACCCGGCCCGACCAGACGGCCCAGGCGGTGCAGGTGTCGCGCGACGTGCTGGCGCGGTTCGTCGCCGAAGGCCCGACGCCCCAGGAGCTCAAGGCCGCCAAGGATTACATGATCGGCGGGTTCCCGCTGCTGATCGACAGTAACCGCAAGCTGCTGGACAACGTGGCCAACATCGCCTGGCACAACCTGCCCCTGGACTACCTGGATACCTGGACGCGCCAGGTGGAGCGCGTCACGACGGCGGATATCAAGGCGGCTTTCGCCCGCAAGCTGCAGCCGCAACGCATGGTCACCGTGACCGTGGGCGCCGTGGCGGCGCGCCAACAGTAACTCCATCTTTTTGTGCCCACCCCCTGTCAATGTTGACAGGGGTTCCCAACACGGAAAATTTCCCGTCGCCAGAATGGGCGTTCGCTGTCACGCGAAGGTGCCAATAGGGAGGCACGAGTAGAAGAGGGTTTCGGACGCGCGTCCGCGGTCTTGGGCCGCGGCGCGCCGTTCCCGGCAGGTCCGTATCATGGCGCTCCATGGTCCGACGCGCCCCTCCTTCCCCATCACACGCCCGCCGCCCCGCCCACGAGGTGCGAATCATCGGCGGGCAGTGGAAACGAACCAAGCTTCCGGTGCCCGACAAGGCGGGCCTGCGGCCCACCCCCGACCGCGTGCGGGAAACGCTTTTCAACTGGCTTGGGCAGGACCTGACGGGATGGCGTTGCGTGGATGCGTTCGCCGGCACCGGCGCCCTGGGCCTGGAGGCGGCATCGCGCGGTGCTTCTGACGTGCTGCTGGTCGAGCAGGACCCGCAGCTCGTAGCCCAGTTGCGGGCGATCCAGGCCAAGCTGGATGCCAGGGCGGTGAAGGTCGAGCGGGCCAACGGCCTCACCGTGCTTGCGCGGCTGCCGGCGGGTGGGCTGGACCTGGTCTTCCTCGATCCGCCATTCGACGCCGACCTTTACGAGAAGGCGCTGGCGGCAACCAGTGCAGCGCTGGCGGCCGCTGGCCTTGTGTACCTTGAGGCACCCTCGGCGTGGACCGACGCCATGCTTGCCGCTTATGGGCTGGTCGTGCTGCGCCATGTCAAAGCCGGGGCCGTGCATGCGCACCTGCTGCGCAGGGCTGCATAATGCATTGCAGCAAAGGGCGGAAAGCCCCCGCCCGTTGAGGAGACACCATGGTCCATAACGTGATTGCCGTCTATCCCGGGACTTTCGATCCCATGACCCTGGGCCATGAGGACGTCATACGCCGGGCCACCCAGCTGTTCGACCGTGTCATCGTGGCCGTCGCCGCGGGGCACCACAAGAAAGCGATGTTCACGCTCCAGGAGCGCATCGAGATGGCGCGCGAAGTCGTGGAGCATTACCCCCAGGTCGAGGTGGAGAGCTTCTCCGGCCTGCTGCGCGATTTCGTGGTCGCCCGTGGCGGCAAGGCCATGGTGCGCGGCCTGCGCGCCGTGACCGACTTCGACTACGAGTTTCAGCTGGCCGGCATGAACCGCAGCCTGATGCCGGAAGTCGAGACAGTGTTCCTTACCCCAAGCGACAAGTACCAGTTCATCAGCAGTACCTTCGTACGCGAAATCGCGGTGCTGGGAGGTGAAGTGGATAAATTCGTATCGCCCGCGGTGCAGGAGCGGCTGGTGGAGAAGGTGCGCAGCCTCGGCCGCGAATAGCCGACGCGACGTCAGGCGCCGCGCGGCAGCCGTTCGAGCCAAGCCGTCAGGATCGCATTGACGGCCGAAGGCTGCTCCATCGTCAGCATGTGGCCACAGCGCGCCACCGTTGCCAATTCAGCCCCGGGCACCCGTTCCGCGATTTCCGCTGAACATTCCGGTGGCGTCAGCTGGTCGCTGTCGCCGCACATCACCAATGTCGGGCAGCGAAGCGCCGACAGGTGGGCACGCGCATCGGGGCGAGACATCACCGCACGGTTCTGGCGTATCAATTGCGCGGCCCCGGCTCGCTCGACGAAATCGAGGTAGGCGCGCACCAGCACCGGATTACGGGCCTGGTCCGGATGGAAGGCAAAGCCGACGTTTGCCTCTATCACTTCCATCGCGCGCCCCTGGCCAAACAATTCGATTGCGTTTTCGCGCAGTTGCCGCATCTCGGGCGTTTCAGGGCGCGCCGTGGTTCCCAGTAACGCGAGGCCGGCGACACGTGCCGGCGCCTGGCGGGCAGCTTCCATCGCGATCATCCCGCCCATGGATGCGCCGCACAGCAGCAGATCGCCGTCGAGGCCGGCCAGCAACGCCGCAGCCATGGCCTCCACCGTTTCATGGCCCTGCTGCATGTGAACGTCGCTCACGAGGGGCTTCCACGCTGCCAGTGCGGCGCACTGGGCTTCCCACATGGTTTCGTCGGCGGCGAGGCCGGGCAACAGGATCAATCGGGGCATTCATCGTGCTAATGATGGGTAAGCGCCTATTTTGTCACCGGGGGTGCACGGGGATAATTGCACCAATGACCGAACTGATCCTGCTGCGCCACGGCGAGACTGACTGGAATCGCGAGCTGCGCTTCCAGGGGCACGTGGACGTGAGCCTGAACGCAATCGGGCTGGAGCAGGCGCGGCGGCTCGCGCAGCGGCTGGCGGGCGAGACCGCGCATCACATCTACGCGAGCGACTTGACGAGGGCTCGGCAGACGGCAGATCCCGTGTCGCACCAACTAGGCCTGGCCACCGTCAGCGATGCCGCGCTGCGCGAGCAGAGTTTCGGCCGCGTGGACGGCATGCGCGTGGACGACATCAAGACGCAGTACCCGCAGGCCTGGGAAGACTGGCTCCAGTTCCACGAGGACTATTGCATGCCCGAGGGCGAAACGACTCGCCAGTTCCATGCGCGCGTAATGGATGCAGTCCAGCGCATCGTCGCGGCGCATCGCGGCCAGACGCTGGTGGTCGTGACGCACGGCGGCGTGCTGGACATGATCTACCGGACCGCGCGCGCCCTCGGCTTGAGCGGCCCCCGGCAAAGCGAGATTCCGAATGCGGGCTTGAACCGCGTGCGCGTGCACGAAGGCGGGATCGACATCCTGGTCTGGGCGGACGTGCAGCACCTGGCCGACCTGCCGCCCCAGCCGGTCTACGATCAGCGCAAGCTCGTGGCGAGGATCGACTCCAGACCCAGGGCCGCATAGACCTGGGCGGCCTGGCGCTTCAGGCGCGCCGACTCCGGCTGGCTGCGCACCTGCTGCGCCAACAGGTTCTGCGCGCCCGCGAGCTGCCCTGCGCGGATCATCGAATCGAGCCAGACTTGCGCGAACAGGTCGCGCTGCGCATGGCTGCCCCCGATCTCCACGAGTCGCGGCAGGGCTTGCCCCAGTTTGTCGATGGCGCCTGCGTAATCTCCGCGCGCATGCGCGAGCAGGCCACGGCTTGCGGGAACGCACACGCGCTGCCAGACTGGGCGCGAATGCTCCGGGGCTGCTGCGGCGTGGGACTCGATGTTGCGCATCAGCGTGTCCGCCTCTGGCCGGCCGGCGCGCGCCAGCCCATAGAGGTACTGCATGTCCAGGAAGGGCAGCACGTGGTCCCGCAGCCGCGGCGCGAGAAAGGCGCCGACGTCCTGCCAGCGGTCGCCGACATCGACCCCCGCCAGCTCCAGACGCGCCAGCAGGGAGACGGCGTTGATTTGGTCCTGCGAGTATTCCTTGGCCACGCCCCACACATGCCGGTCGTAGAGTTGGAGCACTTCTGCGTGGTTATCCAGCTCTAGCGCGAACAGCGCCTGGTGCCACCAGTTGTGTGTCTCCATGAAGGAGTTCAGCCCCGTCCAGGTGTCGCTCACGTCCTGCAGGAAGTCGTGGCCCTCGCGCACGCGCCCCTGCGTGAGCATCACGTGGGCGAGTGCGTGGTGCGCCCAGGGCTCCTTGCGTGTCATCGCGATCGCCCGGCTCGCGGCTGCTTCCGCCTGCTCGAGCAGGTGACATTGCTCCCACGCGAAAGCGAGCATGCCGTGAAGGTAGGGCACATCCGCGGCGGCGGGCAGCGCGGCCAGTGCGATGCGCAACATGCCCGGCGAGTCGCCGCGGTTGAAGAGGTGGTAGTGGCCGAGCTTGAGTGACGCGAGGTCGCGCGGAAACTCGTGCGCCTGTTCCTCATGCAAGGTAATCGCCCGAGCAACGTCGCCGCCCACCCACGCGGCCACCGCGTGCATGAACCGGCGCTCGCGCGGGGTGCAGCGACTTTCTCCTTCGAGCGCGCGATCCAGAAAGGGCCTCGCATTGGCCGGCGCATCGGCCGACTCCGCGAACATGTGGACCGCCGCCGCGCAGGTCTGCACGATCGGACTCGGGTCATGCGCCGCCGCCGCGATGATGTTGACCGCACGCGCTTCGCTGGCGATGAAGCCCTCCACGAAGTCGTTCAGCGCCGCGAGGCTGGTAGCGCCTTCCAGCGTTGCGGCGTTCCCGAGGCTGTCAGTCCACATGGTGCAGCGCTTCGGAGGGCGGCTGCGGCCAGGGCCGTTGCGGGTCGCGGATGATCTCGAATGCACGAGCGACCTGCAGCACACCCAGATCGTCGAAGCGTTGGCCCGCGATCTGAAGGCCGATCGGCAGGCCGTCGGCGGTGTAGCCGCAGTTGATCGATGCCGCCGGTTGTTCCGACATGTTGAACGGCACCGTGAAGCCGATGTGCTCCAGCGGGCGCAACGGGTCGTTGGTGGGCGACGGCAGCGCCGCGGCAAACGCCGGCACCGGCGAAGTTGGCGAGATGACGTAGTCGAAGCCGCGGCAAGCGTTCACCGTGGCGATGCGAGTCGCGTGGAACTGGCTTGCAGCCTTGAACACCGCCTCTCCCGACATGCCCGCCGCGCTGTCGCCCCACTGCTGGATGTAGGGCAGCACCTTTGCCTTGCGTTCAGCAGACAACGCCTTCATGTCTACGTACGAGCGCATACGCCAGAAATAGTCCATGCCATCGAGCATGGCCTGCGTCATGAAGGGCTGCATGGGCGCCACCACGGCGCCGGCGCGCTCGAAGAGGCGGGCCGCATGCTCGACGGCGGCGCGCACATCGGACTCCACCGCCAGGCCGCACCCGGCTTCCAGCATCAGGCCGATGCGCAAGCCCTTGAGCTTCTCTACCCCCGCATCGAACTGGTTCCACGCGATGTCCTGGAACGGCAGGCTCATGCTGTCCCGTGCGTCGGGGCGCGCCAGCACCTGCATGAACCACGCCGAGTCGGCGACGCTGCGCGTCATCGGCCCGGCGGCGCGGCCGGTGTACGGCGGATCGATCGGGATTCGGCCGAGGCTGGGCTTGAGCGTGAAGATGCCGCACCAGCCGGCCGGAAGGCGCAGCGACCCGCCGATGTCCGTGCCGACGTGCAGCGGCCCGTAGCCCGCCGCGGCGGCTGCGCCTGCGCCGGCGCTGGAGCCGCCGGGCGTTCGGCCGAGGTTCCACGGGTTGCGCGCCAGCTTGTGGAAGCTCGACAGGCCGGACGAGAGCATGCCGTAGTCGGGCATCGTCGTTTTCGCGACGACGATGCCGCCGGCCTCACGCACGCGGGCCGCCGGTGGCGCATCGGCGAGCATGGGCGCCAGCTCGCTGGCCGCCGTCCCCAGCGGTAACGGGTCGCCCTGCGTCGCGATGTTGTCCTTGAGCGTGAGCGGTACGCCGTCCAGCGGCCCGAGCGGCGCACCGCGCATCCACCGCGCCTCGCTGGCGCGGGCCTGTTGCAGCGCAAACTCCGGCCGCAGAAGGTAAAGCGCATGGAGGTGGTGTTCCCAGCGCTCTATGTGGCCCAACACCGACTGCGTCACTTCCACCGGCGAGATCTCGCGCCGGCCGTAGGCATCGATCAGCGTGGGCGCCGACAACTCATGCAATGCATGCGGGTACTTCTCTGACATGCAGGCAGCCGGTTCAGGCCCACGACAGGGCCGACAGGTCGTTCACGAAAATTGGCATGTCCTTCCAGAGGCCCTTGAGATTCTTGTTGGCGACTGTCACCCATTGCGGCTGGTACAGGAATGCGTGCACGCTGTCCTCGGCGAGCAGCCGCTGGATTTCGCCGACGAGCTTCGCGCGGTCGGCCGGCCGAGGCGAGGTCTTGTACTTGTTGTACAGGTCGTTGAATTTCGTCGACTGGTAGTTCCAGTAATAGTCAGGCTTGGCGAAGTTGCCCAGGTCGAACGGTTCCACGTGCGAGACGATGGTCAGGTCGTAGTTCTTGGCGCCGTAGGTGCCCGAGAGCCACTGCGCCCACTCCACGTTTTGCAGTTTGGCGACGATGCCTACCTTGGCGAGCTGCGAGGCGATCACCTCGCCGCCTTGGCGCGCATAGGGCGGCGGCGGCAGCGTGAGCGTCAGCTCCAGCGGGGTCGTGACGCCGGCTTCCTTCAGCAGGGCCTTGGCCTTGTCCGGGTTGTAGGGGTTGACGGCCGTGGTGTCCACGTAGCCAAAGGCGCCCGGCACGTAATGGCTGCCGATCGGTGCGCCGTAACCGTCGCCTGCGCCCTGGATCACGGCCTTGCGGTCGATCGCCATCGCGATGGCGCGGCGCACGCGCACATCGTCCAGCGGCTTCTTCTTGTTGTTGATGGCCAGGATCGTCTTGGCGCGCGAGCCCGACACCAGCAACTGGAACTTCGGGTTGTCCTTGAACTGCGGCACGCTGCGCGGCGTCACTCGGGGGAACGCGTCCACGTCTCCGGCGAGCAGCGCCGCCACCTGGGCGGCCGGGTCCGAAATGAAGCGGAAGGTGACCTTCTTGATCTTGGCCGCCCCTGGATTGCGGTAGCCGTCCCACTTGGACAGGGTCACGGACGAGCCCTTGGCCCAACTGTCCAGCTTGTAGGGGCCCGTGCCCACGGGCTTGGTCGCGTTGGTGTCCGCGCTTTTGGGTTCGACGATGATGGCTGTCGCCTGTCCCATGAGGAAAAGGAAGTCGGGGTCGAGCTCCTTGTTGATCACGACGACGGTGTAGTCGTCCACCGCCTGCACGGCTTCCATGCTGGCGAAGGTCCGCTTGTCCTTGTTGGTGCTCTTTTCTGCGCCCGCGCGCGTGAAGGAGAACTTCACGGCCTGGGCGTTGAACGGCTCGCCGTTCTGGAACTTTACGCCCTTGCGCAGCCGGAAGGTGTAGGTGCGCAGGTCTGGCGAGACCTCCCAGCTCTCGGCCAGCAGCGGGCTCACCGTGCCGTCTGAGTTGATCTTGGTCAGCGTTTCATAAATGTTGTACTGCGTGATCTCGGCGATGGCCGATGCGGCACCGGCCGTGGGGTCCAGGCCCGGCGGCTCGAGCGCCATCGCGAGCACGATGGAGTCCTTGCGGCCCTGGGCCAGCGCCCCTTGCGAGACAGCCAGGGGCACGCTGGCCCATGCGGCCACGGAGGCCGAGTGCGTGAGAACGGTGCGACGCTTCAACATGATTTTCTTCTCCTGGCTTGAACCACAACGAAAGTTCGAAAGCCCCTCCACGGGGCGCGTTTGCCATCATCCCCGAGATTGGCCGGACGTGGCAAGAGGGGTTTGTTCGGCCCGCGCAGGGCGTTTTCGCCGCGCCGGTTCGGCCTGCGGCACCGCTTCCAGCAAGGCGCGCGTGTAGGGGTGTTCGGCCGCTGTGAACAGCCGCTCGGGCGGCCCTTGTTCCACGATGCGGCCCTGCCAGAGCACGGCCACGTCGTCGCACAGGTGGTGCACCACGGCCAGGTCATGGCTGATCAGCATGTACGTGACGCCGAACTCGGCCTGCAGGTCCTGCATCAGGTTGAGCACCTGGGCCTGCACGGATACGTCGAGCGCACTGACCGGCTCGTCGGCGACGATCAGGCGTGGCCGCGTGATGAGCGCGCGCGCGATCGCGATGCGCTGGCGCTGGCCGCCGGAGAATTCGTGCGGGTACTTGCCCAGGTCGTTGGCGCGCAGGCCCACCGAGGCGAGCGTGTCGGCCGCCCGCTGGTGGCGTTCCTCGCGGCTGGTGTCGCCCTGCGCGGCCAGGGGCTCGGTGACGATGCGCTCGACGGTCTGGCGCGGGTCCAGCGAGCCGTACGGGTCCTGGAAGACCATCTGGATGTCGCGCCGGGCCTGTCGCAATTCCTCGGTCGGCAGGGAATGCAGGTCGCGGCCGAGCAGCTTGACGGTTCCCGCGGTCGGCTTGTCCAGCGCCATCACCAGGCGCGCGAGCGTGGACTTGCCGGAGCCCGACTCGCCGACGATGCCCATGCTTCGGCCAGCCTCGATCGTGAAGCTCACGCCGTTCAGGGCGTGCACCTTGGGCGGCGGCTCGAACAGCTTCTCGCGCGGCATGAGGTATTCACGCACGAGGTCATTCACCTGAAGCAGGGGAGCGCTCATGGATGTTCCTGCCTCTCCCTTGCCTTCTCTGCGGCGACGGCGTCCAGCCGGATACAGCGTGCCTGATGTCCCGGCTCGAACTCGACCGGCGGCGGCGCGGTGACGTGGCACTCGGGGATCGTGAACTTGCAGCGGCCCGCGAAGGGACAGCCGGCGGGCAGGTCCACCAGCTCGGGCACCGTGCCTGCGATCGTCGCGAGCCGCTGGCCCTTGCGCGACTTCAGCCCCGGGCGCGCCGCGAACAGGCCCAGCGTGTAGGGGTGCATCCGGTGCTCGAACACCGCATCGGTCGGCCCGCTCTCGACGACGCTGCCGCCATACATCACCATCATGCGCGCGACGTTCTGCGCGATCACGCCGAGATCGTGCGAGATCAGCATCAGCGCCATGCCGCGCTCGGCGACGAGCTCGCTGATCAGGTCCAGAATCTGCCGCTGGATGGTGACGTCCAGGGCAGTGGTGGGCTCGTCAGCAATCAGCAGGTCGGGCCCGCAGGCCAGGGCCATCGCGATCGTGACGCGCTGGCGCTGGCCGCCGGAGAACTGGTGTGGGTACGCGTCGATGCGGCGCGCGGCATCCGGAATGCCCACACGGTCCAGCAGCGCGATCGCTTCCTTGCGTGCGTCGTCGGTTGACAGACCGCGGTGCAGGCGCAGCGACTCGGCCACTTGGCGGCCGATGCTGTGGACCGGGTTGAGGGCCGTCATCGGTTCCTGGAAGATCATGCCGATGCGGTTGCCGCGGATGTCGCACATCGCCGCGTCGCTCTTGGTCGTCAGCTCTTCGCCGTTGAACCGGATGCTGCCTGTGATCTCGGCGTTATCCGGCAACAGGCCCATGAGCGCCATCACCGTGATGGACTTGCCGCAGCCTGATTCACCGACCAGGCCCAGCGTGTCGCCGCGCTCGAGCGAGAAGCTCACGTCCCGCACGGCATACGCGGGGCCTCGGTGCGTTTGCAGCTTCACGTGCAGGTTGTTGACTTCGAGCAGGGGCATCAAGACTCCCGACGGGCGGGCAGCGAACGAATGTGAGCGTGGGGGCCCATATCTACCTTTTTCTCGCGAGGCGGGGATCGAACAGGTCGCGCAGGCCGTCGCCCAGCAGGTTCAGGCCCAGCACCGCCAGCGCGATCGCCACGCCGGGAAACACTGCGAGCAGCGGCGCCTGGAACATGAGCGTCTGCGCCTCGCTCAGCATGCGGCCCCACGACGGTTGCGGCGGCTGCGTGCCCAGGCCGAGGTACGACAGCGCCGCCTCGGCGAGGATGGCGATGGCGAAGCGGATGGTGGCCTGGACGATCAGCACCGACATGATGTTGGGCAGCACATGCTCCATCGTGATGCTGAAGGCGCCCTTGCCGCAGGCGCGCGCGGCCAGCACGAACTCCCGCGACCACACTGCGTTGGCCGATGCGCGCGTGATGCGTGCGAAAGTCGGGATGTTGTAGATGCCGATGGCGATGATGGCGTTGACCATGCCGGCACCGAACACGGCCGTAAGCATGATCGCCGAGAGGATGGCAGGAAACGCGAAGCCGAAATCCGACAGCCGCATGATCGCCTCTTCGACCCAGCCGCGCCGCGCCGCGGCCAGCAGGCCGAAGGCCGTGCCGATGACCAGGCCGATGCCCACGGCGATGACGCCGACGACGATCGAAGCGCGCGCGCCGACGAGCAGCAACGACACGACGTCGCGGCCGTACGGGTCCGTGCCCAGCCAATGGCCACCGCCGGGTGGCAGCAGCTTGGCCGCCATGTCGACCTCATAAGGCGAATGGGGAGTCCAGAAGAGCGAGAGCAGGGCAGCCAGGGCGAGCAGCAGGCTCAGCACCGCGCCGATCACGAAGCTGCGGTGATTGAACGCGCGTTTCCAGAAACCCGGTGCGTGCAGGACGGGCGGCGCGGCGACGGGGATTGCGTCGATGCCGTCGCTCATATGTCGCTCGCTTTTACGCGTGGATCGATGACGGCGTACAACATGTCCACTACGAAGTTCACAACGACGACCATCGTCGCGAGAAGCATCACGCAGTTGCGCACCACGATCAGGTCGCGGTTCGAGATCGACTGGAAGATCAGGCGGCCCAGGCCGGGCAGGTAGAAGACGTTCTCCACCACGATGGTGCCGGCGAGCAGCTCGGCGAACTGCAAGCCCATGACGGTGATCACGGGGATCATCGCGTTGCGAAGCACGTGACCCCACATGGTGCCCCGCCGGGAAACGCCCTTGGCGCGGGCTGTCCGCACGAAATCCTCACGCAGCACTTCCAGCACCGCCGAGCGCGTGATGCGCGCCAGGATCGCGGACTGCACGACGGCCAGCGAGATGGCGGGCAGCAGCAGTGACTTGATGCCCTGCAGGATGCCTTCATCCCAGCCGGGGAAGCCGCCCGCCGAAAACCACTTGAGGTGCACGGAAAACAGCAGGATCAGCAGGATCGCAAACCAGAAGTTGGGGATGGCGATGCCGATCTGCGACAGGCCCATGACGCCCACGTCGCCGAGCTTGTTGTGGCGGGCCGCAGCGTAGATGCCCGCCACCAGCGCAAGAACGGTGGTGATGGTCATTGCGATGAGTGCGAGCGGTACCGTCAGGGCGAGCCGCTCCAGCACGAGTTCAGCCACGGGCGTGCTGTAGGCATAGCTCGTGCCCAGGTCACCGACGAGCATGCCGCTGACCCAGTTCCAGTAGCGCTCAATGGGGGGCCGGTCGATGCCGAGCTTGGCCGCGAGGGCTTGCACGGCCTCCGGCGATGCGTCCGGTCCCATCAGGATTTGGGCGGCGTTGCCGGGGAGGATTTCCAGCACCAGGAACACGACTACCGATGCGCCTACCAGCGTCGCAATCAGGGTGATCAGGCGCTTGAACAGGAAAAGACTCATGAAGCCGCCGATAATGCCAGAACTATGCGAGCCAAGTTTCGTGCAAAGGGGCGGCCACCATGGCGCTGATGATCACCGACGAGTGCATCAACTGCGATGTGTGCGAGCCCGAGTGCCCGAACCAGGCGATTTATCTGGGTCCGGAGATCTACGAGATCGACCCTGCCAAATGCACAGAGTGCGTCGGCCACTTCGATGAACCGCAATGCGTGCAGGTGTGCCCTGTGTCGTGCATCCCGGTCAACCCGCAGCATGTCGAAAGCCGCGAATCGCTCTGGCAGAAGTACCAGCGCCTGACGGCGCAGGCGCGCGAAGATGCAGCGGTGGGCGCGCCGCCCACCGCAAACGGCACGAGCGGCTGAGGCAGCCGTTCAGGCGGCCTTCTTCTTCGCCTTCTTTTTCTTCTTCTTGTCCACCTCGCCCGGCTTCTTCGGCGCGACGGCTGTGAACTGATCCGGTTTTTTCAGCGTCGGCATCGCCACGGACTTGAGGGGCGCGTCCTGCGGCTTCGCCGGCGGCAGCAGCACCTGCGCTGGCGTGGCTTCGTCCTTCAGACGCGCCTTTTCCAGTGTTTCCGCGGCCTTGGCATCGCGGCGCACGGCCTGGTCCGTCTGCGCCTTCTGGCTGGCGCTGCGCGAGTCGTCCACCTCCACCACCTTGCCGCCGGGGCAGGGCTGCTGGCTGTAGCTGTCGCCGCAACGGTAAATGGGCTGGGCGGCGGCAGGCAGCACCCACCCCAGCGCCGCGCACAGCAGCGCTGCCGTCAACTTTTTCTTCATGGCTTGTCTGCTCCGCTCGTGGGTGTGGATGTCGGCAGGGGTGCCAGCCCTTCGGGGCGCGGCGGCTTCGGCCTCGGCGGCTTGCTGGTGTGCACCAGCAAGGTGGCTTTCTCCATCTCGCCACTCATCAGCGCCGGCACCGCCTTGAGCGTGCGCGTGATGCACTCCTCGATGGCGGTTCGTTGCTCGGGCGCCGGCTTCTTGAGCACCCAGTTCACGACCTCGGATTTCACCCCAGGGTGGCCGATGCCCAGGCGCAGGCGCCAGTAATCGTCCGTGCCCAGCTGCGCATGAATGTCGCGCAGGCCGTTGTGGCCGGCGTGGCTGCCGCCGAACTTCAGCTTGGCCTGCCCCGGGGTGATGTCCAGCTCGTCGTGGATCACCAGGATTTCCTCGGGAGCGATCTTGAAGAAACGGGCGAGCGCCGCGACCGACTTGCCCGACAGGTTCATGAAGGTCTGCGGCTCCAGCAGCCATATCGTCTGCCCGTGCAGGGACGTGCGCGCCACCAGCCCGTGATAGCCACGGTCCATGGACAGCGAAAGCTTGAGCTCGCGCGCAAGGGCATCCACCCACCAGAAGCCCACGTTGTGCCGGGTGGATTCGTACTCGGTGCCGGGGTTGCCCAGGCCGACGAACAGTTTGATCATGGGGGTGGATTATCGGTCCGGCGCCATAAAAAACGGCCCACCGAAGTGGGCCGTTTACCGAAAGGCGCTGTGAAGGATTTACTTCTTGGCGGCCTTGGCTGCGGGCGCCTTGGCGGCAGGCGCCTTGGCATCCTTGGCCGGAGCAGCCTTGGCATCCTTGGCTGGAGCAGCCTTGGCTTCGGCGGCCGGGGCGGCGCCTGCGGCTGCGGCTTCGGCGCCTGCTTCAGCGGCTTCTTCGCCGCCGATGGTCACGACCGACACCAGTACCGGGTTCGGCTTGCCGCGCGTCACGGCGGTCACGCCCTTGGGCAGCGTGATTTCGTTCAGGTGCAGCGACATGCCCTTCTTCATGCCCGACAAGTCCACTTCGATGAACTCCGGCAGGTCGCCCGGCAGGCAGGAGATGTCGAGCTCGGACACGACGTGGTTGACCACGCAGTTCTCGAACTTCACGGCCTGCGATTCCTCGGCCTTCACGTAGTGCATCGGCACCTTCATGTGCAGCTTGGTTTTGGCGTCCACGCGCTGGAAGTCGATATGCAGCACCTGCTGCTTGTACGGATGCAGCTGCACGTCGCGCAGCAGCACCTTGGATGTCTTGCCGGCCACTTCCATTTCCATGATGGTGGAATGGAAGGCTTCCTTCTTGAGGGCATGCCACAGCGCGTTGTGATCGAGCTCGATCAGTTGCGGCTGGCCTTCGCCTCCATAGACGATGCCCGGGGTCTTGCCCGTATTGCGGAGACGGCGGCTCGCACCCGTGCCCTGCTTTGCGCGCTCAAAAGCGACGAATTTCATGTTTCACTCCAGTAGGAACCGACCGCGACCAGTGCGATTCCGATTAATAAAGGCCGCACGAATAAAGTGCAGCCGCTCGTTGCCTCAGAACAGGTTTTCCTGGTCCGAGAACAGACTCATCACCGACTCACCCTTGGCGATGCGCTGGATCGTCTCGGCGATCAGCGGTGCCACGGTGAGCTGGCGGATTTTCGTGCAGCCGTGGGCGGCGTCGGACAGCGGAATGGTGTTGGTCACCACCACTTCGTCCAGGGCCGTGCCCTTGGCGATGCGTTCAATGGCAGGCCCCGAGAAGATCGGGTGCGTGCAATACGCGTAAACCTTTTTCGCGCCGCGCTCCTTGAGCACCTCGGCGGCTTTGACCAGCGTGCCGGCGGTGTCGATCATGTCGTCCATGATCACGCAGTTGCGCCCGTCGATCTCACCGATCACGTGCATCACTTCGCTCACATTGGCACGCGGACGGCGCTTGTCGATGATCGCCAGATCGGTGTTCAGCTGCTTGGCCAGCGCCCGGGCGCGCACCACGCCGCCGACATCGGGCGACACGACGATCAGGTCGTCGTAGTTCTTGTGACGCAGATCGCCCAGCAGGACGGGGGATGCATAGATGTTATCTACCGGGATGTCGAAGAAGCCCTGGATCTGATCGGCGTGCAGGTCCATGGTCAGCACCCGCGCCACGCCCACCGTCTGCAACAGATTGGCTACCACCTTGGCTGAAATCGGCACGCGGGTGGAACGCGGCCGGCGGTCCTGTCGGGCATAGCCGAAATAAGGAATCACCGCGCTGATCCGTTCGGCCGAGGCGCGCTTGAGGGCGTCGACCATGATCAGCAGTTCCATCAGGTTCTCGTTCGTCGGCGCGCAGGTGGACTGAACCACGAAGACGTCGCGTGCCCGCACGTTGGTGCTGATCTCGACGGTGACTTCGCCGTCGGAAAAACGCCCGACATGGGCAGCGCCCAGCGAGATGCCCAGGTGGCCAGCAATCTCCGCAGCCAGTGCGGGGTTGGCGTTACCTGTGAACACCATGAAGTCGGGATGTGGAACAACCTGCATTGCAGAACCCAGCGAAAAAAGTACTTGCCTGTACGTCGAGCGTCACGGCACGTGGCCGCGTGCCGCTTACATTTGGCAGGGGAGGAAGGACTCGAACCCTCGCATGCTGGAATCAAAATCCAGTGCCTTAACCAACTTGGCGACTCCCCTACACAGGTTGACGGCTGAAACCAGCCGCCCACCGATCAATCGTCGCTGGGTGCCCATCCCACCAGGGGATGAACCTCCAAATTACCGCATATCCGCACTTGCCAGCCCGCCGGAGCGGCCTGCAGTGCCTGATTTTCGCTATCGCCCTCCGGCAGTTTCGCGAAAACCGCGCTTCCCGAACCCGTCATCCGCCCTGTCAAGCCCTGCGATCCCAGCCATTGAAGGGCCTGGGTGACGCCGGCGCACTGCCTTTGGGCGACGGGTTGCAAATCATTGCGGCCAAAGCCGTACGGGTTCGCAGCAAAGCCTGAAATTATAGCAGCGTCGCTGCGGCGGTTCAGCTGTGGATCGCCAAAGATGGATGCCGTGCCCAATCCTTCGGTCGGTTTGACCACCGCAAACCGTGCCGGCGGCAGCGCGACGGGGGTCAGCTGCTCACCGATTCCCTCCACCCAGGCGTTGCGCCCGGCGAGGAAAAAGGGCACGTCCGCCCCCAGCTGCAGGCCGATTTTCGCAAGTTCAGGCAGTGAAAGGTCAGTTCCCCAGAGCCGATTGAGCGCCAGCAAGCAACTCGCAGCATCCGACGAGCCGCCGCCCATCCCCGCCTGCTCCGGCAGCCGCTTTTCGATGGAGATATGCGCACCATGAGCCGTTCCCGAGGCGGCCTGCAGGGCGCGCGCGGCCCGCAAGACGAGGTCGTCCGCCGGCAGGGGGCGTTCGAGGTCCGTCCGGCTGAGGGCGCCGCCCGCTCGCATTTCGAAATGCAAGGTGTCGCACCAGTCGATCAGCATGAAGACGGACTGAAGCAGGTGCATGCCGTCCGGCCGACGACCGGTGACGTGCAGGAAAAGGTTCAACTTGGCCGGGGCCGGGACGTCGTACAAGGCCTTCATACGTCGCTAGCGGTCCAGCACCACGCGCAGGTCGGCCGGTGGCGGGGGCTGCGTGCGCTGCGCGCGCAGCCTGCCTGACTCCAGCTGTGACAGATCCGCCTGCCACCCCGGCACGGGCGTGTTGGTGCCACGCAGCCAGTCGAACAGGGCGGCGACAGGGATTGCCGAGCCGGTCGCGTGCGCTACCAGCGCGTCGACGGAATCAAACTCGCGTGCCTGTCCGTTGCCGCGAAGCGTGGCCGACCCCGGGCCCCACGCGAGCGCCGCGAGCGTTCCGCCCAAGGGGTTGAACAGCGTCAGCTCGCCGGCTCTGGCGTTGCCCTTGAGCTCGAAGCCGGCTGAAAACGATTGGCTCTGGTTGTCCTCTACCTGCAGCGCCATCCGGCCGCTCCAGGGACCGGTTTGCGCATCGACCGGCGCCGCCGGCTTTGGCGCGGTCGCGCAACCGGAAAGCAGCGCCGCGCCGGCCAGCAGCGAAGCCGCCCAGCAGGCCTTGGCTCGGCTCATGGCTTGACGCGCAGGCGCTTGAGCGTTTCCTGCAAGGTGTCACTTTCACTGTTGAGCAGCAGGCCTTCCTTCCAGATCGCCTGTGCGCGCTCACGCTGGCCCAGGCTCCAGAGCACCTCGCCCAGGTGCGCGGCGATTTCGGCATCGGGGCGCGACTTGTAGGCGGCGTCCAGGATGCGCAGCGCCTCGGCCTTGTTACCCATTCGGAATTCCACCCAGGCCAGGCTGTCGCTAATGAAGGGATCATCGGGCGCGTAGGTCAGTGCCTTCTGGATGAGCTCCTTGGCTTCCGGCAGGCGCACGTTGCGATCCGCCAGCGAATACCCGAGCGCGTTGTAAGCGTGGTGGTAGTCGGGCTTGGACGCTATCACCTGGCGCAGCAGGCGCTCCATCTCGGGAAGGTTGCCCATCTTCTCGGCGAGCATGGCCTGGTCATACACGCGGTCGACATCCATCGGCGGCTTGGCATTGGCCTGCGCCAGCACGTCGTACGCGGCCTTGTATTGCTTGTTGTCGCGCAGCAACTGCACTTCTGCCGAGATTTTCATGCGGGCATCGTCAGGGGTGCGCTCGGGCAGGGCGCGCAGAAGCTTGCGGCCTTCCTCGAGCTTGCCCTGGCGTGCGAGGATCGAGGCCCGCCGGCTCTGCGCGGCGATCAAGTCCTGCGGGTTGTCGATTCGATCCAGCCACGCTCCGGCCATCGGGAAGTCCTTGCGCTTCTCGGCGATCCGCGACAAAGACATATAAGCCTGGGCGAGCCCGCGGCTGCGCTCCTCGCCGCTGCGCTGCGCCTGCACCAGCTCGATGTATCGCTTCAGCGAGGCCTCGGCGGCGGCGTCTTTGTTGTCCTGCAACTGAAGCGTGCCCTGCACTAGCCATGCCTCCGGATAATCCGGCTTTTCGGCGGTGACGACCTGCAGCTGTTGCGCGGCTTCGGCATAACGCTGCCCATCGAGCAAGGCCCGCGCGTAAGCCATCCGCAACTCGGGCAGCGGCTTGCCGTCGATGTAGCGGCGCACGATGGGCTCGGCCTGCGGCAGCTTCGGGTCCATCAATTCCAGCGCGAGCAGGGCCGGCCCCTCCGCCGTGGGCGCGGCGGCCTGACCCCGTTTGGCGGCGTCGAGCGCCCCCGCATTGTCGCCGGCAGCCATCCTCATGCGCCCCACCGTGGTCCAGGCCGGCGCGGCCGTTGCGGGTTGGGCCAGGTAGTCGGCCAGGGCTTGCTCCACCACCGTGGCCGCGCCCTTCTTGTCGCTCACGCGCGAATAGGTGCGCGGGATCACCGCCAGCACCGCATTGCGCTCTTTGGGGTCGGCCAGGGCCAGGTCGGTTTTCAGTGCATCTGCGCTATCGGCGACGCGATTGAGCGCCACCAGGATTTGCAGCACGTAGCGATTGGCCTCGCGCGACTCGGGGTGAGCCTGCTTCCACGCCCGCGCCGCCTGCAGGGCCGCGTCGCCGGACCGGGCCTGGAAAGCGATCTCCACCGCGCGCTGGTACAGCGCCGGATCGTTCGTCTTGCGCGCGGCGTCCAGCACCAGCGAGTAACCTGCCGCGCTTTCCGCCCCACGTGCATTGATTTCCCCGAGGAGGAGCTGGTAGAAAAGCTCGGCGTCCAGCGCCGTGGGGACGGCGGGCGCGTCTTCGGCATTGGGAGGGGTGCTTTCGCGTGTTTGCGCGGGCACGGCTTGGGCCAAGGCCAGCAATACGGCGCCGGCCACAAAGGGAAATCGCTTCATCGAACCATAATAATCCAACCCCCGCCGCCCAACGTCCATGCCCGAACTGCCCGAAGTCGAGGTCACCCGCCTGAGTCTTGCCGATCGCATCGCCGGCGCCAGGATCGAGTCGGTGCGCCTGGGCAAACCCCTGCGCTGGCCGCTGGGGCTGGCCGCCGAGGCGCTGGTGGGCCGCACCGTGCGTGGCGTCCGCCGCCGCGGCAAGTACCTTCTGCTGGATCTGGACGACGGCCTGCTGCTGTTACACCTCGGCATGTCGGGCAGCCTGAACTTCGCCGCGCAACAGCCACCAGCCGGCGCGCACGACCATTTCGACCTGCATACCGACCGGGGCATCCTGCGGCTGAACGATCCGCGGCGCTTCGGCGCGGTGGTGTACGCGCCCGGCGAAGATTCGGCGCAGGCCGACAAGCTGCTTGGGCGCCTGGGCGTCGAGCCGCTCACCGACGCTTTCGACCCCGCGGCTTTCCATGCGGGCCTGAAGCGTCGGCACGCGCCGGTGAAGCAGGTGCTGCTCGCAGGCGATCTGGTGGTGGGTGTGGGCAACATCTACGCGTCGGAAGCGTTGTTCCTTGCCGGCATCCGGCCCACCTTGCGGGCTTCGCGCATCAGTCGGCCGCGCGCAGAGAAACTGCGTGCGGCCGTGCGCGACGTGTTGGCTCGCGCAGTCGCCAAGGGCGGAAGTACCTTGCGGGATTTTTCGAGCGCCGACGGGCAAGCGGGATACTTTCAGCTCGAGACGATGGTCTATGACAGGGCAGGGCTGCCATGCCGTATTTGCGGCACCCCTGTGAAAAGCATCCGACAGGGCCAGCGGGCGACGTATTTCTGCCCAATCTGCCAGAAATCCTGAGGGCGCCGAGAGGGGCGGATGCTATATTCATAAGCACTCCGGGGATACAGTGGGCACTTCCTTCAACGAACAATTCGACCAGCATGGCACGTGGCGGCGTGAGTTCGCGCTGCGCCTCAAACTGCTGTCCGAATGGCTGAAGGACCATGAGCTCCTGGACGCAGCGGTGGAAGAACGCCTGCGGCGCCTGGAAACCCAGATGCGCTCGGACAAGGTCATGGTGGCCTTCGTTGCGGAGTTCTCGCGCGGCAAGTCCGAGCTGATCAACGCGATCTTCTTCGCCGGCTACAAGCGCCGCATCATGCCCGCAAGCGCCGGCCGCACCACCATGTGCCCGACCGAGCTGGGCTACGACAGCGAGGTGCCGCCTTGCCTGCGCCTCTTGCCCATCGAAACTCGCCTGCAACCGCAAGCGCTGATGGAGTGGCGCGGCGCCCCGGAAAAGTGGACGCGCGTCGACCTGGACGTGAACGATCCCGCGCAGCTCGCGAGCGCCTTCGAGAAGGTGGCCGAGGTTCGCCACGTGACCAAGGAGGAAGCCAAGGCCCTGGGCTTCTGGCACGACGACGCCCCGCAGGACAACCCGATGGTCAACGCTGACGGCAAGGTCGAAGTGCCGCGCTGGCGCCATGCGCTGATCAACATCGCGCATCCCCTCCTCAAGCAAGGCCTCGTGATCCTGGACACGCCGGGCCTGAACGCGATCGGCGCGGAGCCCGAGCTGACAGTCAACCTGATCCCGCAGGCCCACGCGGTGGTGTTCATCCTTGCCGCCGATACGGGCGTCACCAAGTCGGACCTGTCCATCTGGCGCGAACACTTGATCACCGAGGACGACAACATCGATTCACGCCTGGTGGTGCTGAACAAGATCGACACGATGTGGGACTCGCTCTCCACGCCCGTGCAGGTGCAGGCCCAGATCGACCGGCAGCGCACCACATCCGCCGAGATCCTCGGGTTGCCGCGCGAGCAGGTCATCCCGGTGTCCGCGCAGAAGGGCCTGGTCGCCAAGGTCAACAACGACAAGGAACTGCTGCAGGCGAGCCAGCTGCCGGTGCTCGAGCGCGCGCTCAGCCAGGGCGTCATGGGCCAGCGCCAGAAGATACTGCGCACCGCAGTATCGGGCGGCATCGCGGAACTGCGCGTCGAAGCGGGCCGTGCCATTCACATTCGCCGCCGCGACCTCGCCGAGCAGATGCTCGAGCTCAAGGGCCTGCGCGGCAAGAACACGGCCGTCATCAAGCACATGCGCTCGCGCATCGAACAGGAGCAGGGCGACTTCGACGTAAGTGGCGCGCGCATCCATGCCGTGCGGTCGGTGCACCTGAAGTTGCTGCGTGACGTCTTCACATTGCTGGGCACCAGCACACTGAAGAAGGAGATGGCCGAGCTGACCGCCGCGCTGCGGCAACCGGGCATCAAGATCGGGGTCAAGAAGGCTTATTCCGAAACGTTCAACCGGCTTCGCGCCGGGCTGCGGTCGGCGCAGGCGACCAGCGCCGAAATTCAGACAATGCTCACCGGCACCTTCCGCCAGCTGAATGCCGAATACGGCTTCTCGCTGCAGGCCCCGCGCGAGCCCGACCTCGCGCGCTACGAGCGTGACCTCGACCTTGTCGAGCGCAGTCACAACCAGTACCTCGGCGTTGGCAACACCTTCCGGCTGGCGCAGCCAGAGTTCGCCGACCGACTGGTTCGCGCGCTGGCCACCCGGCTGCGTGTCGTCTACGAATCCGCGCTGGGCGAGGTGGAGTTGTGGAACAAGTCCGCCGCCGCGCAGCTGGACGCGCAGTTGCGCGAGCGCCGCCGCAACTTCGGCCGCCGCATCGAGGCGATCGAGCGCATCCAGCAAGCCGCATCGGGTCTCGACGATCGCATCGCCGAGATCCGGTCGCAGGAAGTCGCCCTTGACCAGCTCGACGCGAAGCTCACCGAGCTGACCGGCCACCTGATGGACATCCCCGCCATCAGCGGCGCAGCCAGCGAACCCCAGCTCCAGCGAGCATGAGCGACACGCCGGCCGGGTTTGCCGGCCGTGTCGTGCGCTGGCAGCGCACGCACGGACGCAACAGCCTGCCCTGGCAGAACACACGCGATCCGTACTGCGTCTGGCTTTCCGAAATCATGCTGCAGCAGACGCAGGTGTCGACGGTGCTGGACTATTACTCGCGCTTCCTCGCTCGTTTCCCCGACGTTCGCACCCTGGCCGCCGCGCAACCGGACGAGGTGATGGCCTTGTGGAGCGGGTTGGGTTACTACAGCCGGGCGCGCAACATGCACCGCTGCGCGCAGGATGTCGTCAGTTTGCACGGCGGCAAATTCCCGCGAACGGCCGACGTGTTGCAGACACTGCCTGGCATAGGCCGCTCCACGGCGGCGGCGATAGCGTCCTTCTGTTTCGGTGAGCGCGTGGCCATCCTCGATGGCAACGTCAAGCGGGTGCTGACGCGTGTGCTCGGCTTCGGCGCAGATCTCGCGCAAGCGGGTAATGAGCGCGCGCTATGGGCACACGCTGAGGCGCTGCTGCCGCGCCGCTCGCTCGAAGAGTCGATGCCGCGCTACACGCAGGGTTTGATGGATCTGGGCGCGACGGTCTGCCTCGCGCGCAACCCCAGTTGCCTCGTGTGCCCCGCAAGCGAGCTGTGCGTCGCGCGGCGTGAAGGCAACCCACAGGCCTACCCCGTCAAGACGCGCAAGCTCAAGCGCACTTCACAGGCGCTGTGGCTGCTGCGGGCGCGCAACCGCGAGGGTTCGACCTGGCTGGAAAGACGCCCGTCCACCGGCATCTGGGCCGGGCTCTATTGCCTGCCGGTCTTCGACAGCCGCGACGCGCTTCAGGCTGCCTTGCCCGTGAAGGCGCAATCGCTATTGCAGGATGGCGAGCCGTTTCTGCACGTGCTTACGCACAAGGACTTGCACCTGCATCCGGTGGCGGTTGAATTGCCTTCGATTGCACTGCGAACCGACGGTGCGTGGTTTGCCGGGAGCGATCTGCACCACCTTGGTTTGCCTGCTCCCATTCGCAGGTTGCTGCGGGATTAGGCCTGGACGCGTGAGGTGGTTGGCGAGCGCTCGCGGCGCGGCAGGCGGTACCCGGCAGCGGCTCATACTGTGGCGGTCGCAGCGTTGCTACGACTTCGCGAAGCGGCTCGGCCTGGGGACGGCGCCGTACAACTCGCTACGCGCCTTCGGCTCTTCGCTCAAACAGGTACGGCGAGTCAGTAACGTAGCGCTGCGCGCCCGTCCCCAGGCCAAGCCGCTTCGCCGCCACAGAAATCGCCGCCGCCGGGTACCGCCTGCCGCGCCGCGAGAGTGGTTGGTATTCCACCGGTGGCGTGCCTACAGGTGGCGTGTGAACACGGTAGCGCGGCACAAGGCTTCGACCAACTCGACTCGAACGGTAATCGCGCCTATGTATGCCGCGGCGCCTGAACCGACCGGGCCCTATCCCAGGTCCAGCTCCCGGTGCCGCTTCAGCGTGATCCAGCGCGGGCTGAATGACGCGGCGAGCTGCTCCACCAGGAAGACGGAGCGGTGCTGTCCGCCCGTGCAGCCGATTGCCACGGTGACGTAGCTGCGGTGGTCCCGCGCCAGCGGCTCCAGCCAGTGGTTGAGGAAATGCTCGATGTGGCTGTACATCTGCTCCACATCGGCGTGCTGCTTCAGGAACGCGATCACCGGCTCGTCCTTGCCGGTAAGGTCGCGCAGCGCCGTCTCGTAATGCGGGTTGGGCAGCATCCGCACGTCGAAGACGTAGTCGGCGTCCACCGGGATGCCGCGCTTGAAGGCGAAAGATTCGAACACCAGCGTGAGCTGGCTGATCGGCGCGGAAAGCAGCGATTTGACGTGGGCCTGCAATTGCGATGGGCGAATCACGCTTGTGTCGATGACATGCGCCTGCTCGCGCAGGTCGGCCACCAGCTCGCGTTCCAGCTCGATCGCGTCCACCAGGGCATGCTGCTGGTCGTGCGCCAGTTCGCTGGTCTGCGCACCGGGCCTGTTGCTGGACAGCGGGTGGCGGCGCCTTGTTTCCGAGAAGCGCCGCACCAGCGTGTCCGTCGTCGCGTCCAGGAACAGCGACCGGATCACCACGCCCTGCGCACGCAACTGGCGCAGCTGCTCCGGCACCTGCGGGAGCGACGTCGCGCTGCGAACGTCCATGGCGATCGCGACACGCTGCGCGCCGGTCTGCTGCTCCAGCGCGACGAACGACAGCAGCAGCTCGGGCGGCAGGTTGTCCACGCAGTAGTAGCCGGCATCCTCGAGCGCCCGCAGGGCCACCGACTTGCCGGAACCCGACATGCCGGTGATGAGGACGATCTCTAAGGCCATGGCGTCAGGGATTTACCTTCGTGCCGTTGTGGCCCAGCATTTCCTTGGCATGGGCCAGCGTCGTGCCGGACAGGTGTTCGCCGCCGAGCATGCGCGCGACCTCCGCGACGCGCTGCTCGCCCTGCACGGCCGAGACAGTGCTGGAGACGCCCGCGGCGCCGCTTTGCTTGGCGACGACGAGGTGATGATCCGCGCAGGCAGCGACCTGCGGCAGGTGCGTCACGGCGAGTACCTGGCGGTCGCGACCCAGCTGCTTCATGAGCCTGCCCACGTTTTCCGCGACGGCGCCGCCAACGCCGGAATCCACCTCGTCGAAGATCAAGGTTTGCGCCGTGCCCAGCCGGCTCGTGGTAACTGCGATAGCCAGAGCGATACGCGACAACTCGCCACCCGAAGCAACCTTGCCCACAGGCCGCGGCGTGCTGCCGGCATGCCCCGCGACGAGGAACGACACTTCCTCCAGCCCGCCCTGCGCGGGCAGGTCGGTCTTGTGCAATGCGACCTCGAAGCGCCCGCCCTGCATGCCCAGGCCCTGCATTGCCTGGGTGACCGCCTTGCCCAGTTGCGGAGCGGCCTTCGTCCTGGCCTTGGACAACGCCCGCGCTTCGGCCAGGAAGGCCTCGGCTTCCCTCTTCTCGGCGGCTTCCAGCGCAGCCAGGTCTGCCGCGGCGTCCAGCTGCGCGAGCTCATGCTTCCACGAAGCCAGCAGCCCCGGCAGTTCGGACGGCGTGCGCTTGTAGCGCCGCGAGAGCGACATCCACAGCGACATGCGTTCATCCAGCTCGGCCAGGCGCTGGGGATCGAGCTCGGTCTTGCGCAGGTAAGCGTGCAGCGAATGGGTGGCGTCCTCGGCTTGCGCGAGGCTGGAGGCGAGCACCTGCACGAGGTCGCTGAACATCGGCTCGACGTGCTCTTGCGCCTGCAGCAGCGATTGCGCCTGCGACAGGCTGCGCGTGGCCCCGGCTTCGTCGCCTTCCAGCGCCTGCAGCGCGCCCTCGGCCGCCTCCAGCAAGGCCTGCGCATTGGCAAGCCGCGTGTGACTGGTGTTGAGCTCGTCCCATTCGTCCGCGCCCGGCGCGAGCTTTTCGACTTCGCCGATCTGCCAGGCCAGCCGCTCGCGTTCGCGTTGCAGCGAGTCCTGTGCCGCCCGCGCATCGGCGAGTGTCTTCTGCGCGCCGCGCCAGCGCTGCCACAGCTGCTGAAGCGCGCTGGTCGTCACGCCCGCGTAGGCGTCGAGCAGGCCGCGCACGGCGTCGGGCCGGGTCAGGCTTTGCCACGCGTGCTGGCCGTGGATATCGACCAGCTGATCGGCCAGTTCGCGCAGCTGCGTGGCGGTGGCGGGCGTGCCGTTGATCCAGGCGCGGCTCTTGCCCTGGCTGTCGATGCTGCGCCGCAGCAACAACGTGTCTTCGGATTCGAACCCGGCTTCTTCCAGCCAGGGGGCCAGACCGGCGGGAAGATCGAACTCGGCGCTGATGTCGGCGCGAGGGGCGCCTTCGCGCACCACGCCCGCTTCGGCGCGCGCGCCCAGGGCGAGCTGCAGCGCATCGATCAGGATGGACTTGCCCGCGCCGGTCTCGCCCGTGAGCACGCCAAAGCCGTCGGCCAGTTCGAGATCGAGCTCGCGCACGATCACGAAGTCGCGCAAGGCGATGCGTTTCAGACCCATCTCAATGACCCTCGTTCCAGTGGAGTTTCTTTCGCAAGGTGTCGAAGTACGACCAGCCGCGCGGGTGAAGGAAGCGCACGCGGTGCTGCGAGCGCCGTACGCTGATGCGGTCGCCATGCAAAAGCGAGGCCAGCGACTGCATGTCGAAATTGGCGCTGGCGTCCCGCCCGGCGACGACCTCGATTGCCACCTCGCACGAATCCGGCAGCACGATCGGCCGGTTGGACAAGGTGTGCGGCGCGATCGGCACCAGCACCCAGCCCGGCGTCGACGGGTGGAGCAGCGGGCCGCCCGCCGACAGTGAATAGGCGGTGGAGCCGGTGGGCGTCGCCACGATCAGGCCGTCGGCGCGCTGATTGGCCACGAAATGCCCGTCCACCTCCACCCGCAGTTCCACCATCCCGGAGGTGGCGCCGCGGTTGACCACCACGTCGTTCATTGCCAGCGCGTCGAACACGCAATGGCCATCGCGTACGACGCGCGCGTGCATCAGGCTGCGGAAGTCTTCGTCGTACTCGCCCCGCAGCATGGGCGTGAGCGTGGCCCGGTAGTGGTCCAGCGGAATGTCGGTGATGAATCCCAGGCGGCCCTGGTTGATGCCAATTAGTGGCACGCCATACTGCGCCAGCTGCCGGCCGATGCCCAGCATGGTGCCATCGCCGCCCACCACCAGGACGAGATCGCACTGCGCGCCGATGGCCGGAACGTCCAGGGTGGTGTACCCTGTGATGCCGACGGTGGAAGCGGTTTCGCGCTCGAACAGCACCTCGCAGCCCTGCGAAGACAGGAAGTGCGCGATGTCTTCCAACGCGGCGCGGGTGGAACCTGCCTGCGCACCCGAAACCGCGGCGTGGTATTTGCCGATCAGGGCGACCTGGCGGAATAGGGATTTCATCGGCAAATTACATCACTAAAAAGCGTTCGTTTATCACCGTAGCTAAAATCCCGAAAAGCCGCCAATCATGCTCGATGACCGTGCCAAGTTGTTGCTGAAAGCCCTGGTCGAGCGCTACATCGCCGAGGGGCAGCCCGTGGGCTCGCGCACCCTGTCGCGCGCCTCGGGGCTCGAGCTGTCCCCTGCGACCATCCGCAACGTCATGTCCGACCTGGAGGAGCTTGGGCTCATCGCCAGTCCGCACACCTCGTCCGGCCGCATCCCGACGGCGCGCGGCTATCGGCTTTTCGTGGACACCATGCTGACGGTGAATCGCGATCAGCTGCCCGCGCCCAGCCTTGCGGCCGACCAGCCGCAGAAGGTGATTGCGAACGCCGCGCACCTGCTGTCGAACCTGTCGCAGTTCGTGGGCGTGGTCATGGCGCCGCGGCGCAACTCGGTGTTCCATCACATCGAGTTCCTGCGGCTGTCGGAGCGGCGCTACCTCGTCATCATCGTGTCGCCCGACGGCGACGTGCAAAACCGCGTCGTGTTCACCGAACAGGACTACACGCAGACTCAACTGGTCGAAGCCGCCAACTTCCTGAATGCCAACTATTCGGGCATGGCCATAGAGCACGTGCGCGAGCGCCTGAAGACCGAGGTCGAAAAGCTGCAGGGCGAGATCGCGTCGCTGATGCAAACGGCCGTGCAGGCCAGTTCCGAGGCGATGAGCCAGCAGGAGGAGGTGGTCATCTCCGGCGAGCGCAACCTGCTGGCCGTGAGCGACTTTTCCAGCGACATGACGCACCTGCGCCGCGCCTTCGACCTGTTCGAGCAGAAAACGCAGCTGATGCGCCTGCTCGACATCTCCAGCCAGGCCGCCGGCGTGCGAATCTTCATCGGCGGCGAAAGCCAGGTCGTGCCGTTCGAGGAGCTGTCGATCGTCAGCGCGCCTTATGAAGTGGACGGGCAGGTTGTGGGCACGTTGGGCGTCATCGGCCCGACGCGCATGCCGTATGACCGGATGATCCAGATCGTGGACATTACCTCCAAGTTGGTCAGCAACGCGCTGAGCCACAAGCAGTAGCCTGGCCTCGGGCCTTTCGAAGGGCCTCTTACAATCCCTGCTTGGGGGGCGTTAGCTCAGCTGGTTAGAGCAGAGGACTCATAATCCTTTGGTCGTTGGTTCAAGTCCAACACGCCCTACCAATGACGAATGCAATGCAGAAGCCATCATTCCTTGCCCGTCGGCGGTTCGTCGAACCGTCCCTGACAGGATCGGTCCCCCGGTGACCCAAGCGAATTCTTTGCACGAAACCACCCGGACCGCGGCCCCGTCCATCACTCCGGCATGCCCGCCTTGCGCAAGCCGTCCGCGAAGATGGCAAGGTCCTGCGGCCGGCGTATCGGGAGCCAATCCGTCAGATTGGCGATGCGGAGGGTGGGATCGAGTTCTCGCAGGTGCTGCATGGATCTGCGTGCCTCGCCGGACCGTCCGGCAAGCGCGTGACAGGCGGAGCAGATGGCGGCCACCATCAAAAAGCTCGGCAGATCCCGGTAGGCATTTGTGGCCCAGGACGAGGCTTCATCGAAACGTCGGCCAAAGAGATGTGCCACCGCCATCCCGGCCTGCATCCGGTACATTTCCGGGTCCATTGGACTGAGGCGCATTGCCTGCTTGAAGTGCTCGACCGCGCCGTCAGGATCGCCGTGCCAGACCCGGACGTAGCCACCGAGGAACCAGGCGGCCGCCAGATTGGGATTTAGCATCTTCGCCCGATCGAGCAGGGCGAGGCCGCCATCGAGATCGCCAGCCAAATGAGCGAGGGCATGGCCGGCGCGCGCGAGGGCAACCGCGTCGTCCCTGCCCAGCTCGACGGCGCGGCGGGCGAGGCGTGTTCCCTCGGCGATCTCGCTCGGCCGATCCTTCATCCAGCCGTTGACCTTGCGCCAGAAGTGGCACCAGGCGAGCGTCCCATAGGCGGTGGCATAACCGGGATCGAGCTCGATCGCATTGCACAGCAGAGTCACTGCCTCGTCGATGGCATCCCTGCTTCCAAGATGCAGGTTCGCCACGGCGCGGAGATAGTAATCGTAAGCGTCGAGGCTTTGGGTGGGCTTGTGCCTGGCGCGCTCGATTTCGGCGCGCTGCAACTGCGGCGCCATCGCGCCGACGACGCTCGTGGTCATCTCGTCCTGCAACTCGAAAATGTCGCCGATCCTGCCTTCGAAACGCTCGGACCACAGGCCTGCTCCCGTCGCCGTGTCAACCAGCTGGCCGGTGATCCGCACCCGGTTGGCTGACTTGCGCAAGCTGCCCTCGAGGAGGTAGCGCACCCCCAATTCCCGGCCCGCCTGCTTCGCGTCGACCACCCGGCCCTTATAGATGAAACTCGAGTTCCGGGCGATGACGAACAGGCCGTTCATGCGTGACAGGGCAGCGATGACGTCCTCCACCACGCCGTCGACGAAGTAATCCTGACTTGGGTCGCCACTTAGGTTGAGGAAGGGCAAGACAGCAATGGATGGACGATCCGGAACGGCGGGCGCTCTCATCGCCTCATGGACTGCCTCGGTCTCCGGCTTGGTGGCGGTCTCACGCACGTCACCGACGAACCGATAGCCTTTGCGCTGAATGGTGCGTATCAGGCGCTGGTCTTCGCCGGTGTCGCCGATTGCCTTGCGCACCGCGTTGATGTGGCTGGTCAGGGTGGAATCCGACACGATCCGGCCGCGCCAAACCGAATCGAACAGGTTCTCCTTGCTCACGACGCGCTCTCGGTTCTGCAAGAGGTGAAGCAGCAAATCGAAGACCTGCGGCCCGATGACGACCGACTCGGACCCGCAGACGAGCTCTCGGCGCTCCAGATCGAGCACGCAATCCCCAAAGGCAAACCTCAAGTGGGCGCTCCAGGATCCTGGCGTTCGTGCATTCTTGATCTCCTAGTGGCTCATATTAGGGGGCATTCGGACAGAAAAACAAGCGAATTTGGACGACTCGACAAAGTCCTGGCACGCGCGATCGACGATCCTTGCAGGGGTCAACTCACCCCAAGGAGAAGCAACCATGAAGATCGTCGTAATTGGCGGAACCGGCCTGATCGGCACCAAAGTCGTGTCGAACCTGCGCAAGAAGGGCCATGAGCTCGTCGCAGCGTCGCCCAACACCGGCGTCAACACAATTACCGGAGAAGGGCTCGCCCAGGCTCTCGCGGGCGCGCAGGTCGTCATCGACCTCTCGAACTCCCCCTCGTTCGCGGACGAGGCGGTCATGGCGTTCTTCACGACGTCGGGCCGCAACCTCCTTGCCGCGGAGACCGCCGCCGGCGTAGGCCATCACATCGCCCTCTCCGTGGTCGGCAGCGACCGCTTGACGCAAAGCGGTTACCTGCGTGCGAAAGTCGCGCAGGAAGACCTGGTCAAGTCCTCCGGAATCCCCTACACGATCATCCGCTCCACGCAGTTCTTCGAATTCCTCGGCGGGATCGCCCAGTCCGCGACCGATGGCCAGACCGTCCGCCTGTCGCCGGCGCATCTGCAGCCCATCGCGTCCGACGATGTCGCCGCCGCGGTGACCGAGGCGGCAACGAGGGCGCCGGCGAACGGGGTCATGGAATTGGCCGGACCGGAACGCATCGGTCTCGACGATCTCGTTCGCCGCTACCTCGCGGCGAAGCTCGACGCCCGCAAAGTGGTGACCGACGTGCACGCGCGCTATTTCGGCACTGAGCTGGACGATCGATCCCTGACGCCCGGAGACAACCCGCACATCGGCACGACGACTTTTCAGGACTGGCTCGGCCACGCGGTGGCGGCCAGTTGAGCACCGGCATCCTCAGGCCAGCCGCGCAACGGGAACATTAAACATGTTGAAGCTCTATTTCGCGCCAGGCGCTTGCAGCCTGGCCGATCACATCGCCTTGCGCGAAGCAGGTGCTCTTTTCGAAGCGGAAGCTGTGGATATCCACGCCAAGCGCACTGCGTCCGGAGCGGATTTTCTCGCCATCAATGCCAAGGGCTACGTGCCCGCACTCGTACTTGAGAGCGGGCAAATCCTCACCGAGAACATCGCGGTTCTGGATTGGATAGCTGATCAATATCCGCAGTTGCGCACTGGCGGTCCCTTGGCGCGCACGCGTCAGTTGGAGATGCTTGCGTTCATCTCCACGGAAATTCACCGCGCCTACAAGCCGCTATGGCATGGCGGCAGTGACGTAGAAAAGCGGAAGGCGCGTGAGACCGTCGCTAGCTTGCTGGTCTTCGCCGCAAAGCAAATGCGCGGAGAGTATCTGTTTGGCGACCAACCAGGCGTTGCCGACTGCTATCTCTTCGTGATGTTGCGCTGGGCCGCCAAGTTCGGCATTGCGGCGCCGGATAAGCTGCTCAAGTTGCAATGGCGCATGGAGCAGCGCCCAGCGGTGAAGGCGGTGCTGGCGCGTGAGGAACCACCAATTTCGCGCAAGCAATCACCGGGCGCCGAACTAACCTGATGTGAAACAAAACGCTGCGGAACATCGCAACGTAATTGCTACAGAGTTCGCGGCCGCACTGCTTTCCTCGCCCCATCCCCCAGAATCGGTCGATGGCAAAAAGAGTTCGCAGACCGGCATGGGCCAAGACCTTCCAGCGCAGCTTCGCGCAACTCACGCGTCAGACGCTCAGCACCGGGGCACGTGCGGCCGAATTGACCTTGAAACTGGGAGCCGAGAAGCGCAAGGCACCCGCGGGCAAGGGCGACTGGATCGCGGGCCTGGCCGTGGGCGCGACGGGCATGCGACGTTATCGCCTCTACCGCCCGCCGGACGTCCGCTTCGGTGAGCGGCTCCCCTTGATGGTGATGCTGCACGGATGCGGCCAGGACGCCAAGAGCTTCGCCGAAAGCACCCGCATGAACCGCATCGCGGCGCGCGAGCGCTTCATGGTGCTCTACCCCGAGCAGGACCGGCTTGCCAACGCGCAGGGCTGCTGGAACTGGTTCGATACGCGCTCCGGCCGTGCCTATGCCGAGGCCGAACTGATCATGCGGGCCGTCGACCAGGTTTGCCTGCTGTACCTGGCGGACCGCACGCGCATCGCGGTGGCCGGGCTTTCCGCCGGCGCCAGCATGGCGGCGCTGCTGGTCACGCGCCATCCCGCGCGTTTCAAGGCCGTCATGATGCACTCGGGCATCCCGCCGGGCACCGCGCATTCCCCGCTGTCGGCGGTCGGTGCGATGCACGGCCATCGGCCGGCCCGTCCCTTGTCGGCCACTCCGGTGGCGATGGCGGCCGTGTGGCCGCCGCTGCTGGTGGTGCATGGAGTCTCTGACCGTGTCGTGTCGTCCAGCAATGGGCAGGCCGCCGCGCGCGTCTGGGCCGGGGCCGCAGGCGCACGGGTGCTCGATGGCCGCAGCGTGCAGCGTGGAAAACGCTATCCGATGACCGTGACCGACTACAAGCTCAGCAGGGGCACGGTGGCGACTTTGATCGAAGTGGCGCAGCTAGGCCATGCCTGGAGCGGCGGAGCGGCCGGGCAGCCCTACAGCGACGCACAAGGCCCCGACGCATCACGGCTGTTGTGGGCGTTCGCGGCCCGGCAGTTCCGGCAATAATTTGAAAAACTGCTGCGATGAAAAAGATTCTCGTCCTCGGCGGAACAGGATTCGTCGGGCACCATTTGTGCAAGGAGCTGGTTCGCCTGCAGCACAGTGTCACGGTGCCCACGCGCGATGTTTCCAGGACACGCGGCGTTCTTTCACTGCCCTCCATCGAGCTGGTGCAAGCCGATGTGCACGACCCGGCGGCGCTCGCCCGCCTGGTGCCGGGCCACGACGCCGTCGTCAACCTGATCGCCATCCTGCACGGCAACTCGGTCGAGTTTGAACGCACCCACGTGGAGTTGGTGAAGAAAATCGTGCGGGCCTGCGAGGATGCGGGCGTGCCGCGCATCGTGCACGTGAGTGCACTGGGCGCTGCCCCGAATGCGCCGTCGATGTACCAGCGCAGCAAGGCAAAAGGTGAAGAGGTGCTGCAGGCCTCGTCACTCGACTGGACCGCGCTGCGCCCGAGCGTCATCTTTGGCGAAGGGGACCGGTTCCTCACGCTGTTCGCGCAACTGCAAGCGGTTCTGCCGATCATGCCGCTGGCCGGCGCCAATACGCTGTTCCAGCCCGTCTGGGTGGGTGATGTGGTGAGTGCGATCGTGCAGTGCCTGCAAAGGGATGACACTGCAAGGCGCACCTTCGAAATCTGCGGACCCGATCGCTTCACACTGCGCCAGCTGGTGAAGCTGGCGGGTACTGTGTCGGGGCACGCCCGTCCGGTGATCGGTTTGCCAACGGTGCTGGCGCAGGTGCAGGCCTTCATGATGGAACTGGCGCCCGGCCAGCCGTTGATGAGCCGGGACAACCTGGACTCCATGAAGGTGGACAACGTGGCCAGTGGCAGCCTGCCGGGTCTGGACGCGCTGGGGATTTCGCCCTCTGCCTTGCGCGACATCGCGCCGACTTACATCGGTCGCCGGCGATAGTGCGGAACCAGTGCTACTTGGCCTTGACCGCCAACACCGGGCAGGAAACAGTCAACAAAAGTTCCTGGGCCACGCTGCCCATGATGAGTTTGCCGACGGGCGAGCGCTTGCGAAGCCCGATGATGAGCACGGACGCCTGCAGGGATTCGACCAGCGCGTCGATTTCCTCGACGGCGCTCTTGCCGCGCACGAACTGTTTGAACTCGGCATCGATGCCGGCGGTCCGCAGCAGTTTCTCCACTCGCTCGCTTTCCTGCACGTCGATCATCGACGCGTCTTCCTTGGTGCCGCCGGGGCTGGCGTTGACCACGACGAGGCGCTCATTGCGGCGCTTCGCAATTTCGATTCCCTTGTCCAAGGCGGCTTGGCCCTCAGGCCGGGCGACGTAAGCTACAAGTATGGTCATCCATTCACTCCTCGTTGTCTGCACCAGCAATCTTAGGCCGATTTTTGCTGCTGAGTGTCACTGGCGCAACGCCGGCGCGAACATTGCTGCGGCGCTGTGTCGGACCTCTCCGACTGTCGGGTAGGCGTATATCCATTTTTGGCGCGAGGCAGCGAGGCAGGTGAGGGCAACGCCCTCCCAGCCGGATACTCGTCCCAATGAAACTTCGACGACGCGATTTCAATATGGCGGCAACCGCGGCCGCAGCAGTAGCAGTAACCGCATGCGGCGGAGGAGGTGGCGGCAGTGACCCCATAGCGGGCGCGCCCAGCCCCGGAACGCCAACACCAGCGCCCGCACCCGCACCAGGCGCCGATCCAAGCCCTACCCCGACGCCGGCGCCAACCCCCGCGCCAACCCCCGCGCCCACGCCAGCACCCACGCCGGCGCCCGCGCCATCCACAGTGGCGATCGGCGCCAACCTCTACGGCATGCAAGCCGCTGAGTTCGGCTTGCGGTACGGCTCGGGCAGCTTGCCCAATGTGCACTTCACGGTGCCACGCAAGTCGGACGTGGCCTGGCTGGCGGCCAATGGCTTCACACGCAACCGATTGCCGATCCAGTGGGAGCTCTTGCAGCCCATGCTGCACGACACGACCGCCAACGCTGCCGCGCGCGCCCTCATCGGCGAGCCGGGTGCGTTCCACGCGGGCTACGAGTCCTACATCACGGGCGTGCTGGACGCGCACGCGGCCGCCGGTACCAAGTGCATCATCGACCTTCACAACTACTGCCGCTACCGCGATTTCGTTTTCCAGTCCAACGGCTCGGTCATCGGCCTGACGGCGTCCACTGACCCACTTATCCGGCCCTACACCACCGACAACACGCAGGTGCAGACGCGCATCTTCGCGCTGACCAACCCCACGCTCAAGCAATCCAACTTCATCGACTTCTGGACCCGCGCGGCCAACAAGTGGAAGAGCCATCCCGGCTTCGGCGGCTACGGCCTCATGAACGAACCCTTCTGGCTGCCCGCGCCGGGCACCAACGTAGAGGTGCGCGACGGCACCGAAGACCTCACGATCTGGCCCACCTACGCGCAGGCCGCGATCAACGCGATCCGCGCCCTCGACCCCGTCAACCCGATCTACCTGGGCGGCAACGAGTGGAGCGCGGCAATGTCGCTGGCCACGAAGAATCCGTCCTGGCCGCTCCAGGGCGCCAACATCATCTATGAGGTGCACATGTACCTGGACGCGGGCAGCAGCGGCCAGCGCTTTGACTACGACAGCGAGGTGGCATTGGGCTACAACGCCGGCTTCGGCCCCGGAGCGATCAACCTGAACACAGGGGTGGAGCGTCTGAAGCTGGCGGTGGACTGGGCGAAACCGCGAGGCATCAAGCTGGCGCTCACCGAGACCGGCATGCCCATCGACGATCCCCGCTGGGAAGAGATGTTCAGCCGCCTGATGAATTACGCACGCGACAATGGCATCGAGGTGCAAAGCTGGAACGGCGGCAGCCACTGGACGCTGCACAACAACGCCATCAACATCGTCCCCAACTGGCACCAGAACAAGACGATGGACCCGCAGGTGGCCGGTGTGATGAAAGCCTCCGCCGGAGTGGCCAAGGCCACGATCCACGACGATGGCCCCGGCTGGGCGCCATCGGGTACGCCCATCACCATCACGGTGTACGCGCGCGGCTACCTGGCCGCGCCCGTGACGCTGACCATCACGTCCAGCAATGGCGGCACCTTGAGCAAGACACAGGTGACGATCCCCGCCGGCGCCAACAAGCAGGATACCTTCACCTTCTCGCCCGGGTCGAATCGCGTCACTACACTGACGTACACCGCGTCGGGCGGCGCCACGCCGCCCCCGCCGCGCAAGGTGTATTCGCTCACCGACCCCGTGGCCTACGCCGCCACCAGCCTCACCGATGCGGCCATGGCGATCATCGCGAAATACGGCGCGTGCAAGTGGGAGCTGGCCGACGGCTACACCGACTACATGCTGGGCAGCCCGGCAGCGGCCGGCCAGCAGGTGCGCGCCATCGCGGACTCGGGCTATGGTTCGAGCCCCGGCAATGCGATGGATATGCTCAACGCCACCAATACCGATAGCGCCGCCATGGGCAACATGACGCCGCCCATCATGCGCGTGACCAACGGCAGGAAGAACTCAGACCATTCAGCGCCCGTGACCTTCGGCTTCCGGTCCAAGAAGACCATCCCGCTGGCCGAAGTGCAAGCCAATCCGCGCAACAAGGCTCCGTACCTGTTGGGCGATGCGCACTTCACGATTGCGGCCGTGAGTGTTCCGGGCGCTACCAACGGGCCCGTCTTCCAGGCGTCGAACTCCGGCCATGTCTATGTGTCCGAGCTGGGCTTCGCAAACGGGCGGCCGCGCGCACGCTTCCTGGATCCGACCGGCACCAGCGTGACGCTGACCAGCGCCACCGCGCTGGCGCCGAACCAGCCCGCGGTGATCTCGCTCACCTCCGGCCCGGGTGCGCAACGGCTGCGCGTCAGTTCCGCCGTGGCTGGCAGCGGCAGTGCTACCTTCGGCGCCAACGCCTTCGACCAGTTGCTGATCGGCTGGAGTTTCCTGGAGTACTACCCTCGCGAGTACTTCGGCGGAAACGTCTATGCGGTCATCACGGGGAAGGGCGCACCCACGGCGTCGGAGCTCGCGGTGCTGGAGAGATATCTGGGATCGACGGCTGGTTTGCCCTAAATCCTAAATAAAAATGAGGCCGGGATGGGCGAGCCTAGAATGCTCGCCCCATGCGCTACCTCTTCATCCACCAGAATTTTCCCGGCCAGTTCAAGCATGTAGCGGCAGCGCTGGCTGCACGCGGGCACGAGGTGGTGGCGCTCGGGGTGAACAAGACGGCCGAGCCGGTGCCCGGTGTGCGTCATATCCTCTATCGGGAGCGCAGCCACCCTGCCGTGCAGGAGCCGCGCTCCTTGGGTGGCGCGATGGCGGAACTCCAGGCCAAGTTCACTCGGGGGGAAGCCGCTGCTCGTGCGATGGTTTCGCTCCAGAAGGCCGGGTTGACCCCTGACGTCGCCGTCGTCCATTCTGGTTGGGGGGAAGCCTTCTTCGTAAGGGACGTCTTTCCCAAGGCGCGAATGGTCGTCTATGCGGAGTACTACTACGGTGGCGAAGGCGGGGATGCAGCCTTCGATCCCGAGTTCTCCAAGCGCGCGCTCGCTTCGGACGAGCGGATCCGGATCAAGAACACCCACCTGCTGCACGCCTTGAGTGAGTGCGACGTGGCCATCAGCCCCACTGTCTTCCAGCGCGGGCGCCATCCCGCCTGGGCGCAGGAACGCATCAAGGTCATTCACGAAGGCATTGACACCGGCCGGTTTCGCCCGGATCTGCAGGCGTCGGTCCAACTCAAGACAGCGGGCATCACGCTGCGGCCGGGCGAAGAGACGGTGACGTTCGCGGTACGACAACTCGAACCCTACCGCGGCTATCACATTTTCATGCGCGCGCTGCCTTTGCTGCAAAAGCTACGCCCGAACGCCCGGGTGGTCATCGTGGGGGCGGATGGCGCGAGCTATGGGGCGCAGCCGCCGGCAGGCAAGACCTGGCGCAACATCTTCCTCGAGGAGGTGGCGGCGCGGCTGGACATGAGCCGAGTGCACTTCGTCGGGCGCGTGCCGCACACCGTGCTGACGCAACTGATGCAGGTCTCCGCCGCGCATGTCTACCTCACGTACCCGTTCGTGTTGTCCTGGTCGCTGATGGAGGCCATGAGCATCGGGTGCCTGGTCGTCGCATCGGACACTGCGCCGGTGCGGGAGGTCATCGAACACGGGAAGAACGGGCTGCTCACGGACTTTTTCGACCACGAGCGGTTGGCGCACAGCATTGCCGATGCGCTCGCTCGCGGGGACGAGCTCTCGCCGTTGCGGGCCGCGGCGCGGCAGACGATCGCCGACCGCTACGACCTCACGGCGCACTGCCTGCCTGCGCAGGTCGCCCTGCTGGAATCCGCGGGTTAACACTGACTTTCCCGCGAGCGCGCACGCATAACAGATGCGCGAAGGACCTACAACATACATTATGCTGATCCACAAATGTTTCTAAACGTGTAGGCTGTTTTTAAGTGAATCGGGCGCGGGGTGACCGTGTCCGATTCGCGTTTTTGCAGCTGTTTTACGCGTCAAGGGAACAACAACATGGCCATCTTCAACGGAACTTCCGGCAACGACGAACTGACCGGGGGGCTGGAAGACGACACCATCAGCGGGCTGGCGGGCGACGACACCCTCTCCGGGGGCGTAGGAAACGACACGATCGACGGCGGCGCCGGCAACGACATCGTCGTCGGTGGAACGGGAGACGATTCGCTGGTCGGCGGCGAAGGCGCGGACACGCTGCGCGGGGGCTCCGGCAACGACAGCATCGACGGCGGCACCGTGCTTGACCGTGTCAACTACAACGACGGCAACTCGCTGACCTACAGCGACTCGAGCGCGGCGATCAACCTCGACCTGTCGGGCATCACCGGCGACGGCGGCACCGGCACCGGAACCGTGCAGGACGGCCTGGGCGGCACCGACACTGTCGCCAATGTCAATTTCATCACCGGATCGGGCCACAGCGACACGATCACCGGGAGCGGAGCCGCGATCTTCGAACAGTTCGAAGGCGGCGCGGGCAACGACACCATCGATGGCGGCGCGCTGACCGACACGCTCAACGGCACGGACGGCAACCGCGCCAACTACACGAATGCAAGCGGCGCTGTCACGGTCGACCTGGTGGCCGGCACGGCGACGGGCGGAGCGGGCGACGACGTGCTGTTCAACATCACGCAGGTCCGCGGTTCCGCGTCCAACGACACGCTACTCGGGTCCGACAGGTCGGACTACACCGAAACGTTCGAGGGCCGCGCCGGCAACGACTCCATCAACGGCCGCGGCGGCTTCGACATCCTGCGCTACGACAGCGCAACCAGCGGCGTCAATGTCAGCCTGGTGAGCGGGACCGGGACCGACGGACTCGACGGCTCCGACAGCTTCAGCAACATCGAAGGGCTCCAGGGTTCCAGCTACGACGACACGCTGACAGGCGGCCTCGCGGCCAACGGCGTGGTCGTCAGCGACGGCCTGAGCGAAGTTTTCCGCGGCGGCGCCGGCAACGACATCATCGACGGCGGCCAGGGCTACGACAGGGCAGACTACAACACGTCCACGGCCGGCGTCGTAGTCACCCTCAACGACACGGCGGATGGCGCCGCGAGCGACGGCCTCGGCGGAACCGACGTATTGAGGAACATCGAAGGCGTGCGCGGCTCGGATTTCGGCGACACGCTGACCGGCAGCGACACGGCGGCGTTCGAGTCCTTCGAGGGCCGTGCCGGCGACGACGTGATCGACGGCAATGGCGGCGTGGACCGCGTGGACTACAACCTTTCCACGAGTGGCATCAACGTCGACTTGGGCGCGGGGAGCGCGTCGGACGGCGTCGGCGGCACCGACACCCTCTCTGACATCGAGAATGTGCGCGGCAGCCGCAACTTCGACGACACGATCACCGGCAGCTCGGCCAACAACCTCCTGCAAGGGCAGGGCGGCAACGACAGCCTGGCAGGCGGGGGCGCCAACGACACGCTGGAAGGCGGAAACGGTTCCGACTGGATCGCGGGCGAAGGCGGCAACGACAGCCTGGACGGCGGGGCGGGCGACGACACGCTGGAGGGCGGTGCGGGAAGCGACTTCCTGGTGGGCGGGGCGGGCGACGACAGCATCGTGGGCGGGGAGATCCTGGACCGGCTGAACTACACCGACCTCAACAGCACCAGCTATGCGGGCTCGACCGGGGCCGTGAACGTGAACCTGGCCACCGGCAGCGCGCAGGACGGCCTGGGCGGCACGGATACGCTGGCCAACGTCAACTTCGTCACGGGCTCCGGCCACAATGACGTGCTCACCGGCTCGAGCACCGCGGACCTGTTCGAACAATTCGACGGCGGTGCGGGCAACGACACCATCGACGGCGGGGCGATCAACGCCGTCACCCAAAACAACAGCAACCGCGTGACCTACGCCGGCGCCGGCGCGGCCGTGCAGGTCAACCTGACGCTGGGCACGGCCACTGGCGGCGGGGGCAACGACTCGCTGACCAACATCAACCACGTGCGCGGCAGCGCGCATGGGGACTCGCTGGTCGGCTCCGACAGCGGCCTGACCGAGCAGTTCGAAGGCATGGCCGGCAACGACACCATCAATGGCCAGGGCGGCACGGACCTGGTGCGCTACGATAATGCTTCGGCCGCTGTCACGGTCAACCTGGGCGCCAACACCGCCACTGAAACCCACATCGTCAATGGTGGGGCGGTCGTCAGCACCGACACCCTGCTGAACATCGAAGGCGTGCGCGGCTCCAACCACGCGGACGTGATTACCGGCGGCAACCTGGCCAACGGCTCGGGCGCGCTGGACGGCTTCGAATTCTTCATCGGCAACGGCGGCAACGACACCATCAACGGCGCCGCCGGCTACGACCGGGTGGACTACACCACCAGCACCGCAGGCGCCAACGTCACGCTGGGCGGCACCGGCGCGGGAGCGGCGCAAGATGGCTTCGGCGGCACCGACACCCTGCACAACATCGAGGCGGTGCGCGGCTCGGGGTTCAACGACACCTTGACGGGCAGCGACACCGGCGCGTTCGAATCGTTCGAGGGGCGCCAAGGCAACGACCTGATTGACGGCAACGGCGGCACCGACCGGGTGGACTACAGCGGGGACGTGGGCGCTGTGGTGGTGAACCTGGCGACGGGCAGCGCCACTGACAGCTGGGGCGGCACCGATACGCTGCTGAACATGGAGAACGTCCGCGGTTCCAGCTTCAACGACATGCTGACCGGGGATGCACAGGCCAACCGAATCGAAGGCGGGGCGGGCAACGACAGCATCGATGGCGCAGAGGGCAACGATATGCTGTACGCCGGCACCGGCGTGGACACCGTCGACGGCGGGGCCGACAGCGACACGCTGGTCGTGCTGGGCGCTTCCAACGCGTACTCCGTCAGCTACCCGAACGGGACCGACACCGTGCTGGTGAATGCCGCAACGGGCGAGAATATCACCATCCGCAATGTAGAGTTCGTGCAATTCACGAACGGGACCCGGAGCATCAACCAGCTCCAGTCCGTGGCGACTGCCGGCCCCGACCAGCTGGTCGGGACGCCCGGTGCCAACAGCATCGATGGACTTGGGGGCAACGACACGATCACGGGGCTGGGCGGCGACGACACGCTGATAGGTGGGCTGGGCATCGACAGCCTGATCGGTGGCGCGGGCAACGACACGTATTTCCTGGACGTGGCGACTGACCAGGTGGTCGAGGTGGACGGCGAGGGCACCGACACTGTGAACGTGGGCTACGCGGCGGCTGCGACCTACAGCTTGGTGGGCACATTCCTCGAGAACGCCACGGTGATCTCGGGAGCGACAATCGCCATCAACCTGACCGGCAACGGCCTCGACAACGCTCTGACCGGCAATGCTGCGGCGAACATCCTCACGGGCAACGGCGGCAACGACACGCTGGACGGCGGTGCGGGCACGGACAACCTGATCGGCGGCGCGGGCAACGACACCTACGTGGTCAACGTGGCGAGCGATATCGTCAACGAAGTGCTGGGCGGCTCGGGCAGCGACACGGTGAACGTGGCGTTCACGGCGGCGGGCACCTACGTGATGACCTTGGGCGTGGAGAGCGCCTCCATCATCACCGGCACCGCTGGCGTGAACATCACGGGCAGCGCGGACAACAACCTGATCACCGGCAACGCGGCCAACAACATCCTGCTCGGTAATGCCGGCAACGACACGCTCAGGGGCCTGGAGGGCAACGACACCCTCACGGGTGGGCAGGGCGTGGATTCCCTCGAAGGAGGCGCCGGGAACGATTCAATCCAGGGCAACGAGCAGAGCGACGCCGTGTCCGGCGGCGCTGGCAACGACACCCTCGACGGCGGCACCGTGGTGGACAAGGTCAACCTGTTGGATGGCAACACGCTGGACTACTCGGACGACCCGGGTGCCGTGAACATCGACCTGGTCACGGGCACCGTGCTGGACGGCTTCGGCGGCACAGACAAGGTCTCGAACTTCCAGTTCGTCTTCGGCTCGAACCAGGACGACACGATCCTCGGCACGACCGGTGCCGGCTTCGAGATGTTCGAGGGCCTGGGCGGCAACGACACCATCGACGGCGGCGTGATCGCCGACAAGATCAACTCCACCGACACGAACCGCGTCAATTACACCTACGCCACGGCCGCCGTCACCATCGACTTGCAGGCCGACATCGGCGGCTGGCAGCACGCCAGCGGCGGGGCGGGCAATGACCTGTTGAAGAATTTCAACCAGGTGCGCGGGGGCGACTTCGACGACTCGATCTTCGGCTCGGACCGCACCGACGTCTCGGAAGTGTTCGAAGGCCGGGGTGGCGACAACACGATCGACGGGCGGGGCGGGTTCGACCTCGTGCGCTACGAAGGCGCGGCGTCGAGCGACGGCACGCAAGGCGTGTACGTGAACCTGGTGGACAACACCGCCACGCACACCTACCGCGACGGTAACGGCGACATAGTGGGCGGCACCGACACCTTCAGCAACATCGAAGGCATCCAGGGCTCGCGCTTCAACGACACGCTGGTCGGCGGCAATGCGGCCAACGGCGTGGCACTCGACGACGGCCTCATCGAAGTGTTCCGTGGCGGCGCGGGCAGCGACGCCATCGATGGCGGCCAGGGCTGGGACCGCGCCGACTACAACACCTCGACCAGCGGGGCCAACATCAACCTGGCCACCGGCGTCGTCAGCGATGGCCTGGGCGGCCAGGACACGCTGACGGGCATCGAGGCGATCCGCGCCACGGACCTGAACGACACGATCCTGGGCGGCACGGGCGACTACGAGTCCTTCGAGGGCCGCGCGGGCAATGACCTGATCAACGGCGGGGGCGGCTACGCGAACCGGGCCGACTACGTCTCCTCGATCGCCGCGGTCAACGTCAACCTGACCAATACGGCCACGACCGGAGGCACGGCCGCCGACGGCTGGGGCGGCACCGACACGCTCTTGGGCATCACGGACGTGCGCGGCAGCAACTTCAACGACACCATCGTGGGCAGCGCCGGCATGAACTGGCTGGAGGGCCGCTCCGGCAACGACAGCATCAACGGCGCGGCCGGCAACGACACCATCCTGGCCGGCACGGGCGTGGACACCGTCGATGGTGGCACGGACACCGACACGCTGGTGGTCAATGGCGACTTCGCGGACTACGCGCCGGTAACCCGCCCGAACACAACCGATACGGTGCTGGTCAGCCTGGTGCCCGGCGAGAGCATCACGCTGCGCAACGTCGAATTCATCCAGTTCACCGATGGCATCAGGACGCTCTCCGAAGTACAGGGAAATGTTCCGTCGGGGTTCAACGACGCATTGACCGGGAACGATGATGCCAACAGCATCGATGGACTTGGGGGCAACGACACGATCACGGGGCTGGGCGGCGACGACACGCTGATAGGTGGGCTGGGCATCGACAGCCTGATCGGTGGCGCGGGCAACGACACGTATTTCCTG
>Ga0255338_1000570_pt1 | contig 108674 bp, 81 predicted proteins | sample MeOH1_35cm_T4_19_FD_203715 | JGI IMG/M metagenome (GOLD analysis project Ga0255338, IMG submission 203715) | Sandy soil microbial communities from University of British Columbia, Vancouver, Canada - MeOH1_35cm_T4_195 | ecosystem: Engineered > Artificial ecosystem > Sand microcosm > Unclassified...
ATGGCAAAAAAAAGTAATCTCGTAAAATTAGGGGACGCAATTAATCAGCTTTTCAAACAGGAGAACCTGGATGTAAAAATATCACAGTTTACTGTAAAGAATAGTTGGAAAGAAATTGCAGGCGAACCTATCGCGGTAAATACAACCGATATTTTTTTTAATAATAAAACAATTTTTGTCACACTTAAATCTGCAGCGCTTAAACACGAAGTTTCCTTTAGAAAGGAAGAACTTCTTAATAACATCAATAAATTTTGTGGCTATAAACTGGTTGAGAATATTGTAATACGTTAAACTTGTTATGAATAAATTTTTATCATTCCTTTTATCAGTAGTGGTTATTTGCGGAAGTGCGCAAAATACCGATTCCTTAATGCTTCGTAAAATTTACAATTATTACTTATCAGAAAGCAAAGCATACTCTAACCTCGAATATCTCACCACAAAAATTGGCGGGCGTTTAAGTGGCAGTCCTCAGGCTCAGCAGGCTGTAATGTGGGCTGTAAAGGCAATGTATGATGCGGGCGCGGATACTGTTATCTGGCAACCATGTAAAGTGCCTTACTGGGTAAGAGGCAAAAAAGAAAAATGTATTCTTACTTCCAAAACATTAAAACTTAATAAGCCGTTAAAATGCGTTGCGCTCGGAAGTTCAGTAGGAACCGGGGCTCCAGGGGTTAAAGCAAAAGTTATTGAAGTAAAAAATTTCGACGAGCTTGAAAAACTTGGTGAAAACGAAATTAAAGGAAAGATTGTATTTTATAACGTGTTTTTTAATCAAACTCACATTCGTCCGGGAACAGCGTATGGAGAGTCTGTAAAGTACCGTGGAAAAGGGGCAAGTAAAGCTGCGCAATACGGTGCCGTAGCTTGCATGGTTCGCAGTATGACCTCTGTTGCCGATGATGAGCCTCACACAGGAAACATGAACTATGATACCACAGTGTGTAAAACAAAAATTTCAGCAATAGCAATTAGTTACAAGGCTGCTGATGAACTTTCAGATGCACTTCAAAAAGATAAGGATCTGGAAGTATTCATCGAAACTCACTGCGTTAATAACCCTGAAGAATCTTCCTATAACATTATTGGCCAGATAAACGGATCGGAAAAGAAAAATGAATACATGGTTGCCGGTGGGCATCTTGATAGCTGGGATAACGGACAGGGTGCTCACGACGATGGAGCAGGTGTTGTTCAAACTATTGAGATGTTGTCGATGTTTAAAAAACTTGGAATAAAACCCAAACACACCATCAGGGTTGTAGCTTTTATGAATGAAGAGAATGGACTTGCCGGCGGCGGTGCTTATGGACAAAATGCTGCGGATAAAAAAGAAAAGCATATTGCCGCTCTTGAAACTGATGCAGGAGGTTATACGCCACGGGGCTTTGGTGTGGATACCGCGCAAGGTCTCTATAACATGGTGGTAAAATGGAAACATCTGTTTAGTCCATATATGATCGACAGAATTGAACCGGGTGGTGGTGGAGCGGATCTCATTGCGCTTGAAAAGTTGGGCGTTCCATGCATAGGATTTGAACCAGATACGCAGCGTTATTTCGACATTCATCATACGGCTCAGGATACATTTGATAAAGTGAATAAACGGGAGCTTGATCTTGGAGGCGCTGCGATAGGAGCCCTGTTTTATCTCATTGATAAGTATCATTAATTCCACGGGTAAAAAGGCTTTTTCGGTCGTTATTCCGGCGCTTTCAAAGGCTATGTCAAATAGCCCTTTTCTCTTTATTTACTTATATTTGTATTACTAAATTTTTATTATGGCAGAGATTATGACAAAGAGCGAAACATTGATGGACCTTGAAGATAAGTATGGAGCTCATAACTATCATCCCATTCCGGTTGTTCTTGAAAAAGGCGAGGGCATTTTTGTTTGGGATGTTGACGGAAAAAAATATTTCGATTTTCTTTCCGCATACAGCGCGGTTAACCAGGGTCATTGTCATCCACGCATAATAAAAGCTCTAACTAATCAGGCACAAAAGCTTACCCTTACTTCACGGGCTTTTTACAACTCACTTTTAGGTGAGTATGAAAAATACATTACAGAATATTTTGGATACGACAAGGTATTGCCAATGAATACTGGTGTTGAAGGTGGAGAAACTGCTATTAAGCTTGCCCGTCGCTGGGCATATGATGTAAAGGGTGTTAGAGAAAGCGAAGCGAAAATTGTTTTTGCAAAAGGTAATTTCTGGGGCCGTACGCTTGCAGCCATTTCTTCAAGCACTGATCCAACAAGCTACAGGGGTTTTGGTCCTTTTATGCCAGGTTTTGATCTGGTAGAATATAATGATTTGAAAGCGCTGGAAAAGGCATTAACCAATCCTGATGTTGCGGCGTTTATGGTAGAGCCAATTCAGGGGGAAGCGGGTGTAAATGTTCCCGACGAAGGCTATTTAAAAGGTGTTCGCGAACTTTGCGATAAGTGCAATGTGCTGTTTATTGCGGATGAAGTTCAAACAGGGTTGTGCAGAACCGGTAAGATGCTCGCTTGCGATCATGAAAATGTTAGACCTGATATTCTGATCTTAGGTAAAGCTTTGAGCGGAGGAGTGATGCCGGTAAGCGCTGTGCTTGCCGATGATGAAATAATGCTTACAATTAAACCCGGTGAACATGGAAGTACTTATGGTGGAAATCCTTTGGCATGCGCGGTTGCATTGGAAGCTCTAAAAGTATTGAAAGAGGAAAAGCTTGCCGAAAACGCTGAAAAACTTGGTGTTATTTTCCGTGAGGAAATGAATAAACTTAAAAATGAAACTTCTTTAATTACTGCTGTGCGCGGTAAAGGATTGCTTAACTCTATTGTGATAAAGGAAAAAGAAGGTAAAACTGCGTGGGAAGTATGTTTGAAGTTTGCTGAAAATGGTTTGCTTGCTAAGCCTACTCATGGCGATATTATCCGTTTTGCGCCTCCGCTGATTATTAACAGAGAGCAAATCATGGAATGTGTATCTATTATCAGAAAAGTTATTCTGGCTTTTTGATTGCTTAAAAAATGATCACCTATAATCCAAAAGACTGGTTTAAACTGATTTTTCAGTTTCACAAATCAGATACATTCCGTATTCTGTTACCTACAATGTTGGTGCTTGGATTTTTAACCGCGGGAGTGTGTTATGTTGAGAACATATATATTCATAAAATTCCCGCTTCCATAACAATCTTTCATCAGATCTCTGGTTTTATCATTTCCCTTGTTCTTGTTTTTCGCATCAATACCGCCTATGACCGCTGGTGGGAAGGTAGAAAGGCCTGGGGTTCATTATTGAATAACTCCAGGAATCTTGCAATCAAACTTAATTCTTTTATAACTCCCGATGATTCTTTAGCACGACAGGAATTATCCAACCTCATAAGTAACTTCGCATTCTCATTAAAAGAACATTTACGAAATAACAATTCTAAAGATGGAATTATTTTTGGTGCAGAGCTTACTGAAACGGAATACCTGGCGTCTTCTCATAAGCCAAATTTTATTGCGAAGCAATTAAGTGCATATTCTTATAGATTAAGTAAAACACATAGCCATATAGCAGACGATTACTTTGTGCTCAATCAGAATCTTAATGAGATGATTGATATTTGCGGGGCATGTGAGCGCATTAAAAGTACACCAATACCTTTTTCGTATAGTCTTTTTATAAAAAAGATTATTTTCCTTTATGTAATTACAATGCCTTTTACTTTTGGAATTGCAATTGGATACATTGCCATTCCGGTGGTGATGATCATGTTTTATGCATTCGCGTCTCTTGAATTGTTAAGTGAAGAAATCGAGGATCCCTTCGGGCTTGATTCAAACGATCTTCCTACTGATGAGTTATCAGCAAAGATCAGACAAAATGTTCGCGAAATATTAATTACAAATGGCAACAATTAACTACGATTTTACTCATAAGGGCGATTTTGAAATGAAGGTTACAACTTTTTTTGGCCTCGAAGAAATTCTTGCCAAAGAACTTCAGCAAATGGGCGGAAGGGATGTTGCCGTTTTCAAGCGTGGTGTTTCTGTTATTGGTGATCTTGGCTTTATGTATAAGGCAAATTTATGCCTTCACACTGCTCTTAAAGTTCTTATACCCATTACCAAGTTTCAGGCAAATTCCGAGCACGAACTTTACGATGCCATTAAAAAAATTGAATGGGAAAAATTTATTTCGGTTACGGATAGCATCATGATTGAAAGTGTGCTTAACTCCGAAATATTTGAACATAGTTTATACGTTTCGCAAAAAGTTAAAGACGGGATTGCAGACAGGTTTAGGGAGAAAACAGGAAGAAGACCCGATGTAGATCTTATTCATCCGGCTTTCAAAGTGTATGTGCATATTTACAAAAATGAAGTTACTCTTAATCTCGACAGTAGTGGAGAACCTTTATATAAACGCGGTTACCGTGCGGATATAAACGTAGCTCCAATGAAGGAAGTTTTAGCGGCGGGGCTTGTTAAGCTGAGCGGATGGGAGCCCCACCTCTTACTGATTGACGGAATGTGTGGTGCCGGTACAATTGCAATTGAAGCTGCTTTATGGGCTAATAATATTCCTCCTGGTTATTATCGTAACGATTTCACTTTTATGAAGTGGAGGAATTTTGATGAAAATCTCTTTGATATGATATATGACAGCGCTATCAATAAAATAAAAAATAACGATGTTCAGATTATAGCTAATGAAATTGATGAGCGCACATTCAAAAAAGCGCAGAGCAATGTAAGGAATGCCAAGGTAGATGATGTGGTTACGTGTAATCATCAATCATTCTTTGATTTAATTCCTCCCCGTAAAGGCGGAGTTGTTATTTTAAATCCCCCTTACGGGGAGCGTATGCCATTATCTGAAGTTGAGCAGATGTATAAGGAAATTGGAGATAAATTAAAAAAGGACTTCAAAAACTTCACCGCATGGATCATTACAAGCAGTCCTGAAGGCGTGAAAAGTGTTGGCTTAAGACCTTCCCGAAAAATTCAGGTATATAATGGTTCGCTTGATTGCCGCTACTTAAAATATGAATTATACGAAGGAACCAAAAAAATACACAAGCTTCAGCCTAAGCTTTAACCAAAAATTTACCTTCCATCATAGGAATAACCGGACATTGATTTGGTGTAAGACAATATCGAATGTCTCTTTCTAAATCCAGTTTTGCAAGTCTGTTACGATGCGAAGAGTTTTTCAGGAAATCGTAAAGATCATGTTTTGCCAAAGAGTATAAGTGCATTGCTGCAAGTGTTGAATCACACGCTGTGTCAAATCCATTTTTATAAATGAGTTCATTTGCCACTGCACCGGCAAACAAAGTATCTTCCAGGTTAAATTTATTTTTCCATCCCGCACACACTAATAACACTGGTCTTTTTTCTGCTTTTAAATAATCAATAACCGTACTTAAGTTCAAAAAACTGCCAATAATAATTTTTTCCGATTGCCTGGCTGCTTCAATAGCCTGAGTGCCATTGGTTGTTGTAATGGCAATTGTTTTTCCCTTAACTTTTGAACTCATGTAACCGAAGGGGCTGTTTCCAAGATCAAAACCTTCAACAATTTCACCATTACGTTCGGCGGCTACTAAAAATCCTTGTGTTTTATACTCTCTTGCCTCATCAATGGATGCAACCGGAATCATTTTAGCAACGCCATTATAAAAAGCGGTTGTAATAGCCGAAGTAGCGCGTAGTACGTCAATGATAACAACTATTGAATCGGGGTTGTGGAAGAGGGGGTAGGCTTGGGGAGTATAACAAACTTCGATATTCATCAGGAAAACTAAACACAAACTTAAGATTAAAATTGGAAATTTAATAATGTTCCTTTCGGGAAGAATTACGTTAAAATTCTCTTAGAATTGCGGATTACCTGAATAATGACACATGTCCGGAGCGTGTTTGTTTCCGGTCGTTGCCTTTTTCAATACTTTCAATTTTAAATACATAAACTTCTTCCGGACACAGGTTACCCTTAAAGCGACCGTCCCATTTACCGTGTACGCTGTTGGTTGAAAAAACGGTGTTTCCCCATTTATCGCTGATTATAAAGTTAAAATATGAATATTCGCATTGAATTACAGGAAAGAAGTAATCGTTACGATTATCTTCATTAGGTGTAAAGCTGTTAGGAATAAGCATTTCGCAGTCGCAGGCCTTTAATTTTACGCGAACAGAATCTGTTTGTTCGCCGCAATTTTTATTTTCTGTTTTAACCCAATAAGTACCTTCTTTGGTAACATTGATTGAAGGATAAATGGAGCCAGTACTCCATAATATTTTACTTCCGGGGTTAGCTTTAATGCTGAGCGTTTTATTTTCTTCGCTCAGGCAAAAACTCACTTCACTGTTAAAATTAAGCACTGTGCCAATGAGAACTTTTACATTAACGGTGTCATATACTGAGCATCCTTTATTGGTGGCCTTCACCCAGTATTTACCACTGTTTTCTACTTTTATTTTTTGGGTGGTTTCATCAGTACTCCATAAATAACGCAGGCCCGGTAATTTTGTGTCTAACACAAGTGGCCGACCTTTACACACAATAGTATCCCTTAAATTTAGTTTAGGTTTTGGATAAAATTTTGTGTATGTACTGTCAGTGTTCACTTTTCCGCCAACAGAAATTCTTACATAATATTTACCTGGCTGCAACACTTGTATTTTTTTTGTGTTTTCAATAAGGGCGTAAGGAGTTGTCCATCGTATCGTAGCGTTTTTGTCTATTTTTTTTAATTCAATTAACGCGCTGTCGCCCGTGCAGAATCCAAGTGTATCCGGCAGGAGGTTATTTTGAGAAATACCTGCGAATGCAAATGCCAGAAATAAATATGTGAGTAAATGTCTTATTGTTCCAGTTCTATTGTAATTATGGTGCCGTTTGCCGGTGGATTTAATGTTGATTTATCCACCATGTTTACCTGTTGTTTTTTTCCGCTTAATTTAGAATTGATTTCTAAAATATTTCGGATTGTACTTGTTCCTAAAGATTTATGCCCGGTTTTAGCGTGTTCCCTGGCTTTGATTAGCCCAATACCATCGTCTTCCACAGTAATAATAATCTTGTTGTTATTTAATTTCTTAAAGGAAACACTTAAAGTGCCATGTTCAAGCTTAGGAAGAATTCCGTGTACAATACAATTTTCAACATGAGGCTGAACAATCATATTCGGAATTTTTATTTCGTCAGGATTAAGTTCGGGATCTATGTAAAGCATATAATCAAATTTATTTTTGAAACGCTCTTTTTCAAGTTCGAGATAATAGGTTAAGCGGGTTAACTCATCACGAAGGGTTATTTCACTCTGAGACGCCTTTTCTATGATCATTCTTATCAGACGTGAAAATTTAGCGAGATATTCACTAGCTTTCAAACTATTATTAGTGTTGATGTAATTTTGAATAGAGGTAAGCGAGTTAAAAATAAAATGTGGACTTAACAACGCATTCATTGCCTGATGCTTCAACAAATTAACCTGTTGCTCTTCCTGCAACCGGCGGGTGGCTTTTTGCTTTACCCGTTTTACTATCATAAAACTTACTAACGCAATAAGGGAGAGGCCAATAACAAGAATTAGAATATAAATCCATCGGGTTTCGGTGAGTTTTTCTTCTTTTATAAAATCAAGAATTGTACTATCGCTCCATACAATATTATCAGCGGATGCTGAAATTTCAAGCCTGTGTTTTCCGGCCGGAATAAAGTATGTAAGTGAAGTGTTTAATAAAGGCGTCCATTCAGAATTGTCAAAGCGGTACCTGAAATACTGTTTGTTTGGTTTATTAAATAAGGGGCTGAAAAAATCAACCTTAAGATTTTCCTCAGTAGCGTTTAAATGCAAAGGAGCATTTTCCGTTTGTAGTTTTTTTTCATCAACGCTAACAGATGAAAGAATAACAGGAGGAAGTTTAAAGTTTCGTTTTAATAACATTTCAAGGCCGGTAATAGCAATCCCTCTGGCGGTAGCAATGCAAACGGTATTTTTATTGAACGCAATATCGTTTACTGAGTTTGATGGAAGGCCGGACGATTTATTTACAATAGCGAGTGGCGCGAAACTTTTATCGCAAACAAAAACTCCATCAAGTGTTGCGAACCAAATTTTATCATTAAATAGTTTTATCTTCTTTACACTGTTTAAACGCAGGTTCCCTAATTTCTGTATAAGTTTTCCATTGGTAATATTTGTTATACCTGCCTCGTGGGCTGCGTAAAGAACACCATCAATATTTGTAAGATCGTTAATTTTATAATTAAGCTCATGACGTGAAACTCTGGTGTAAGTTTTTGTTTTAAAATTGTAAATAACAAGTCCGTTATTGGTTGCTACAAGTAGCGAATCGTTTTGTTTGAGCAGCGCGTTAACAGAAATGCGGTAATCGGGAAAAGATATCAGAGTATCAAGCACCTTGCTGCAATCTTCATTGCACAAAAGAATATTGGCATAATAATCTGATATTATATTTTGCCGTTCGTTAAGCGGATAAAACAATTTAGCAGCTACAGGTTTAAAACGATACACAGCTTTTCCATCGAGGAAAACTGAACCTGCCATATCCATCTGATTCCTTTTCGAGTAGTAAACAATATCGTTTGCAATTGTAATGTCATTAATTGATTCAATAAAAACTTCGTCAGGCCTGGAAAGAGTTTTTGTAACGTTGTTTGTAAGGTTCAATCCATACAATCCGTTGCTGGTTGCGGCAATAAGAATGTTGTTTTTTAATAAAACCTGGTTAATATTTAAAACCTTGTTATTAAACGAAAAATTAAGGGCGCTAAAAAAAGAGTTTTCAATCAGGTAAACTCCATCGCTAAAAGTTCCTATCCAGATATTTTCATCTCTGTCTTTATAAAGGCAGGTAATTAGTGTGGGTGGAATATCAAGTGTTTCAAAAATGTCGTAAACGGTATTATTGTGGTACAGATATAAATTTTCATCAGGATAAGAGGTGAACCAGATCCGATCGTATTTGTCAACCAGAATCTTATCTATACTTTTCTCTCCTCCCGGCATATAGGTTGATATACCTCCTTTATAATTGGGTGTAATTTCCTTTTCAACCTTATCCCTGTTAACAATCAAAATCTTTGAAGATGTTCCAAGAATAAGTTTTCCATTTGCGGTTTCACTTATTGAATGAACAGATGTATTGGGAAGAATTTTTAATTTGTACTGTTCGCCATTTTTTACTTCGTATAAACCATCACTTCTTCCAACTAAAACTCTTTTATTTTTTGTAAGGTACATGCAAAAGGCAAGATTCATTTTATCTTTTCCCTTTTGCTGATCTTCGGAAAGTTGGCCGGTTTTAAGATTAATTGTCAGTAGGCGAATACCGGATGTGAGGAGATAAGCATAATCATTGGTAAGGATAAAGTTGTCGCAGCTATTGCCGGAAACTTTAAGAGCGGGCGGAAAAGCGTATAGTTTCGATTTTAGATTGTATGATGCAATTCCTTCATCACGTATGGAAAGCAAAACTTCATCTTTGTTTTTTAATGAAACATTTAACAGCGCATTACTTTTTAAGCTATCAATCTCAAGCGGATTGAAATTGTAGCCTTCGTAATAGTAAATTCCATTTTGTGTTGTAAAGTACATCAGCCCGTTGGCGTGCTGTTCAATGTTAAAGATGTTGGCATTGTTAAGACCTTCTTCGCTCCCTAACTTCTGAAAATTAAAAGTGGGGGTTTGAGAAAAAAGAGTGTTTACAATAACAGTAAACAGTAATATATACCTGAATGATCTCACAAATATACGGGCTTATAAAAATACGAAAAGCCCGATAAACGGGCTTTGTAATTGGGATAAAATATTAACTATTTAGGCGAAACAGATTTTGTACGGATGAATTCGGCAAACTCCTGTATACGAGCCTTGCTCACCTGAACATGAGTGCCATCGCTAAGAATTACTTCTCCGCCTTCGTTATTACTGTACTCCTTTACGTAATTTACATTAATTAGTGCGGAACGGTGAATTCTGAAAAATTCAGAATCTGGCAAAATCATTTCAAATTCCTTAAGCGTTTTACTCGCAACAATTTTTTTCTGGGTATTCAGGAATAAATTGGTGTAATTATCGCTTGCTTCAAGCCAAACAATGTCCTTAAAGTCAACAAGCGTAAATCCTTTGCTGTGATTAATAAGTACAAGGTTTTTATCGGCTTCTGGTTTTGCCGCGGCACTGCCTTTTTGTTCATAGTGCTGCACCACTTTTCTGATGGCTCCCTGCAACTCGCTTAACATTAAAGGTTTTAAAAGATAATCGGTTGCACCAGCCTTAACCGCAGTAATTCCATGCTCGCTGTACGCTGTTAAAAATATAACACAGAAATCGCGGTTGTAAATTCCTTCCAGCATCTGAAAGCCATTCATTCCTGGCATATTTATGTCAAGAAAAACAACGTGCGGTTTTAATTCCTGTATTTTTAATTTTCCTTCAGGACCACTTGCGGCTTCTCCCACAACTTCAATCTCAGGACAATAATTCAGCAGCATGCTTTTTGTGTTGCTGCGACTGTCCTCTTCATCATCTATAATTACTGCACGGTATTTTTGCATGATTAGAATTTTAAATTTAAAACTACAATTATAATATTAACGAATTTTTGTGAGTTATCAAAACGCTATTCCTGTTGAGTGAGCAATCAAAAGTCGGTTTTTTAAACTTTTAACAGTTCCAGATGAATTGCATATAAATTAAAGAACTTAGAAAGCAATTGGTGGGCGTTTTTTAATAGTTGTTCAATGTTTTCTTTCTCGCCAAGCTGCTCGGCGGCCGTTTCCTCCACATCGGAAAGTTTTAATGGATGCGTTTTCTTAAGAGCCTTAGCCAAAGCCTCAATTGTTAAAGCCTTATCTTTAATTGTACCAAGTTCCTGAATTAGGTAACTCAGCGCGTAAAAAGCTTTTTGGTTAAGCGGAATGTAATAATTAAGTCCTTTTTTAACCGGAAGTTTATTAAAACTAGAGTTAGTAATTTCTTTAATTAGAAATTCTTTTTCCCATTTATAAATGCTCTTATGGGCATTCAAAACAATTCTACCCTGCAGCGCTTGCGCATAAATACTTATCCAGCGCAACTTTCTTCGTAACTCATGAACCTGGGTTTCCATTTCAGTAAAGCCTTCTTCATGTTTGTTAAAGAATTCTTCTGCCTGCATAATTTCTGTTTTTATTTGTTCGTGCACAAGTATCCAAAAAGCCTTGTCATTATAATCGGTTTTGTCGAGAGTCTCTAATTGCTTTAACTCTTTCTCGTAAAAGTTTTTTTTCTTCAGCTTTTTATTGAACTTTTCTAAATTCTTTTCAAGTTTTTTTCTAAAGTATCCGATAGCGTTTTCACTTATATTTTGGTTTGCAGATAATTCTCTTTCCAGACTGATATAATAATCAATTTTTCCAAGCTCATCTTCCAGTTTTTTAAATATTTTGTGCAATTTGGAAGAAAAAGAATCATCCGTTGTTCTCTTAATAATCCGGGTAATTCCTTCAAGCATAAAAACACATGTTCTTGCGTTGTTTGAATGTAGCCACAGAGCGGGATTTTTCTGGTTTTTGCTTTTAGATAGCAAAAGAGCCAATTGTTTTGTGTACGAATGGTAAGGCTTTGTTGTAATTGAAGTCATAAATGAAATAGAAATAGAATTGGGGGATACTTTAAAACTACTGTTTTAGCTTTATAAAAACAACAAAAAAAACTATCTTTGACGCCTATGGAAAAAAGAGTACGTGTACGTTTTGCGCCTAGTCCAACCGGCGGTTTGCACATGGGTGGGGTCAGGACTGCTTTGTTTAATTATTTGTTTGCTAAAAAACATAATGGTGATTTTATTTTACGTATTGAAGATACCGATCAGACAAGGTTTGTGGCGGGTGCTGAAGAATATATTATTGAAGCCCTTAAATGGTGCGGTATTCCACCGAATGAAGGCGTAGGCTTTGGCGATGGTCCTTACAAACCATACAGACAAAGTGAAAGGAAAGAACTTGGTATTTATAAAAAATACGCTGATCAGCTGATTAGTTCCGGACACGCGTATTACGCTTTTGATACTGAAGAAGAATTGGAGGCAATGCGTAAACGTTTGGAAGCTGCTAAGGTGGTTGCGCCGCAGTATAACGCCATTACGCGTCAGAATATGCGTAATTCCCTTACTTTACCTGAAGACGAAGTAAAAAAGCTACTGGCTGAAGGTGTAAAACACGTTGTGCGTTTAAAGGTTCCGCGTAATGTGGAAATTCGTTTTCATGATATTATTCGCGGTTGGGTAACAGTTAATTCTTCACAAGTAGATGATAAAGTTTTGTTGAAGAGTGATGGAATGCCAACGTATCACCTTGCGCATATTGTTGATGATATTGAAATGAAAATTTCTCATGCTGTGCGTGGAGAAGAGTGGCTGCCAAGTGCGCCAGCTCATATTTTAGTTTATCGTTATTTGGGTTTGGAAAATGAAATGCCGCAACTGGCACATCTTCCGCTGATTCTTAATCCTGATGGTAACGGAAAGATTTCGAAACGTGAAGCGCGATTTCCTGTGTTCCCTTTGAGCTGGAATGATCCGCGTGAGAAGGAACCTTATGTAGGATATCGTGAATCGGGTTATTATCCTGAGGCGTTTGTAAATATCCTGGCGTTACTGGGCTGGAATCCGGGTAATAACCAGGAGATAATGTCGCTCGATGAAATGGCGGAGCTTTTTGATTTTGAACGCGTGAACAAGAGTGGTGCAAAGTTCGATCCTGAAAAAGCGAAATGGTTCAACCAGCAATATCTGCGAAAAAAATCCGATCAGGAATTAGCAGATTATTTTAAACCGGTTCTTAAAGAAAAAGGGTACGAGCGCGATAATGCATTTGTGGTTGAGTTTTGTAAACTGGTAAAAGAAAAGGTTCAGTTTGTTCATGAGTTTTGGGAACAGGGAAAATATGTGTTCGAAGCCCCTATGTCTTATGATGAAAAAGTGATGGCCAAAAAGTGGAACGAAAAAAGTAAAGATATTTTTACCAACATATTAAATAAATTCAAAGCTGTATCAGACTGGAAAGTTGAGCCTGTTACAAAAGCATTTCATGATGCCGAAGCTGAAGTTGGTAAAGTGGATATGCAATTGTTACGTGTGCTAACAACAGGCGTTGCCGGAGGCCCGCAACTATTCGATATGCTTGCGCTTATTGGCAAAGAAGAAGTAATTAAGAGACTTGAAACAGCATTGTCAAAACAAAAATAATGACGGGCTATAATACTGAAATTAAAATTCAGTTAGACTGGAGCGAAATGGATTTGTTCGGTCACATTAATAATGTGGCCTACTTTAAGTACATACAGGCCGCGCGTGTAAATTATTGCGAACTTGCAGGAATAAATACATACAGGCCTGAGCAGAAGTTAAGTTTCGCTGTTGCTGCCAGTTCCTGTATATTTAAAAAGCCCTTGTATTACCCAGGCAGTATAGTGGTTAAAACAAAGGTGGAGTGGATCAAAAATTCAAGCCTTCAGTTAAACCATGTTATTCTTAATCAAAGCGGAGAGGTGGCAGCTGAGGGAGAAGATGTGATTGTGCTTTTTGATTATGATCAGAATACAAAAGCCAATGTTCCTTCTAATGTTAGAGAAAAGATAGTTAAGATAGAAAACAGAACTTTTAATTGATTTTATTCAATTAATTCTTATCTTAATATTCTCTAACACAATCTCATGAAATCAAAATTTATTGTTGCTTCTGTCATTGTGCTTGCTGCCATTGGCATTGGGGCTTATTTTTATCAACCTTTACTGTGGGTTTATTCTGTTGTGTTTCCAATAGTTTTTGTTGGAATTGCGGATATTCTGCAAACCAAACACTCCCTTAAACACAACTTTCCTGTTATTGGACGAATGCGTTGGTGGGCAGAATGGATGCGTCCGAAAATATATCAGTACTTCATTGAGTCCGATACGGATGGAGCTCCTTACAATCGCTTAAGCCGTAACGTTATTTATCAGCGCGCCAAAAAAGTGAATGATACCACTCCTTTTGGAACTCAGTTGGATGTTTACCAGACAGGTTACGAATGGCTCAATCATTCTATTGCACCCATTCCAATGAATAAGATCAATCACAATCCGCGGGTGCTTGTTGGCGGACCTGAATGCAAGCAGCCATATTCTGCCAGTATTTTCAATGTTTCTGCAATGAGCTACGGTTCATTAAGTAAAAATGCAATTAAGGCACTTAATGGAGGAGCTAATATAGGTGGCTTTGCGCACAACACTGGAGAGGGCGGTTTAAGCCCTTATCATCTGGAGCCTGGCGGAGATATTATCTGGCAGATAGGAACCGGATATTTCAGTTGCAGAAATAACGATGGAACTTTTAATTACAATGCTTTTGAAGAACGAGCTATTCTTCCAAATGTAAAAATGATAGAGATTAAAATGTCGCAGGGCGCTAAACCCGGACATGGTGGTATTCTCCCGGCAGCAAAGGTTACAGAAGAGATCGCAAAAATAAGATTGGTAGAAAAAGGGAAGGATGTTTTATCTCCTCCTTATCATACTGCGTTTAACACCCCTCTCGAAATGCTGCAGTTTATCAAAAAACTTAGGGATCTAAGCGGTGGCAAACCTGTTGGATTTAAATTATGTATTGGTCAGAAAAGTCAGTTCATTGCTATTTGCAAGGCAATGGTTAAAACCAGCATCATGCCCGATTTTATTACTGTGGATGGAGGAGAAGGCGGAACAGGCGCCGCTCCTTTGGAATTCACAAATTCTGTTGGAATGCCGTTACGCGATGCCTTGGCTTTTGTTTATGACACACTAAATGGGTTTGGAATTAAAAAACATATTAAAATTATTGCTTCAGGAAAAGTGCATACCGGTTTTGATCTTGTAAAAAACATTTCTCTTGGCGCCGACATGTGTAATTCCGCAAGGGCTATGATGCTCTCGCTTGGTTGTATTCAGGCTTTGGAGTGTAATACCAATAAATGCCCTACCGGTGTGGCAACACAAAATCCTAAATTGTATAATGGCCTTAATGTGGATGACAAAAAAGTACGAGTAGCCAATTATCATCACGAAACTGTGAAAGCGGCTGTGGAGCTGATGGCAGCGGCAGGTATTCATCATCCCGACAAGCTTCACCGTTCACATATTTACAGGAGAGTAAGTGCCAACCAAATTCAAACCTATGCTGAAATGTATCCATATCTGCTTAAAGGTTCTTTACTGGAAGCTCCCTATCCTGCCGGCTGGGAACTGGATATAATGCACAGCAGCGAAACTACTTTTGATAATGCAATTCAGTATGCTTAGGTAGAGCGTAACCGTTGCGTGTAGGCTAAACAATATAATATTCAGCCAGAATTACGAGTGTCACACACAATAATAAAAGTGTAAGGATTGTATTGGCTATTTTTATCTGTTTCAAACCAAACAGAAAGTCTCCAATAAAAAAACTCAGCGGAAAAGAAAAAGTAAGAATAATGCTGGAAGCGTTAGAACCACCTGAAAAAAATCCGAAACACGATAAAAAGATAAACCACAAGAGAATAGATTTTGCGCGCTGTTTCTTTACAGTGTTTCCAAAACCACTGATCATGCTGGAAATAAGAGAAACGAGGAATAAAACAAATAACAATAACAATAATGGCAGATAATATTCGCTGAAGGAAGGAAGTTTTAAGAATTCAAAAAACAATTGTGCGGCCTTTATAAAATACCACTGAGTAAAATCACTTAGATACGCTATACCTTCATAAAGGAAAAGGGGGGCAATAAAACCAAGCAGGGCAATAACCCATTCACGCCAGTAAAAGGGTCTTAATATTAGCATCACAATAAAAAACAAAGGAAAACTAATTATACTTGAAATGGTTATGAATGCTGACACACAAAGCCAAAAGGCGGCAACAAATATTTCATTGAGCGCGGTTTCCTTCCGGTAAATATCAAGCAATTTGTAAATAGAATACAAAACAAACACATTGGTAAAAACCTGCGGTGTTATCTGGTTTGGGTTAATACAGGCAATGTTTGTGATGAGGTAGATGAATACCGGAAAATAATTTTGTTTTTCCACAATTTCCTGCTTAACCGAAATGAGGCTGATAATAAATGTACCGATAGCAATAAATAAAAAGTTAAGGAGTACTATCAACCACTTTTCAGTGATTTTTTGGGCGAAAAAGTTGTAAAACAGGTTAGGATAGTTGTTTTCCTCAATGCCCCGGGGAGCAAAATACGAAAGGCCTGCCCCCAGCAAAAAAAGCACGATTAGCAGGGCCACAGCCCCCCGGATTCCTTTATTTAGAGCCCCTGCAAACACAATTTTTTTGTTTCTGAAATATTATTATTTTTGTTCCCGTAAACTTACAAATTAATAAGCTAAAGCAATCTACACATGAAAACTTTAATGATTACCTGGACAGATATTTTTGAGGCTACAGGCCATTTTTTCGAATGGACTTTTAAAGGAATCCGTGCTCTGGGGCAAGTGCCTAATATTATTATCTGGGTTATGATTTTCGGTGTACTTGTATACTGGTGCATGCGCATAGTAAAATACAAGAAGGAAGCTCAGCGCAACGGAACAATCGAGTAATTCAAAATTGGAATAATTTTCATCCTGCTCCCAAAAAGGTGCGGGATTTTTTTTGCCCTAAAAGCGACAGTATCCTAATGTTAAGTCTGATAATCAGAAATTATAACTTACAAATGATCTCCGCGGCCTTTTCCAGTGTTTCATCTTTTTTAGCAAAACAAAAACGTAATAGCTTGTGGTCTGTTTTCCTGGTATAAAAAACAGAGAGGGGGATGCTTGCCAGTTTATTTTCTTTGGTAAGACGAAGGGCAAAATCGGTATCCGTTTCTTCACTTATCTTTTTATAATTCAATAATTGAAAATAAGTACCGGTACATGGTTCTATTGTAAAACGAGAGGTTGACGTAAGCTTCCTGAAAAGATCTCTCTTGCCCTGGTAAAAGTTTTTTAGTTCGAGGTAGGTCAATTTATCAGAAAGATAATCTGCAAGAGCTAGTTGAAACGGATGATTGACCGCAAAAACAAGAAACTGGTGAACTTTTCTGAATTCTGTCATCAGTTCTTTTGGAGCGGCTACATATCCTATTTTCCAGCCGGTAGTATGCACAGTTTTTCCAAAGGAGGAAACGATAATGGATTGATTGCTCAAAGCTTCATAACGTGCCACGCTTTGATGAAGTTGATTATCATAGGCCATGTGCTCATACACTTCGTCGCTAACAACTATAATGTTTTTGTCTTTTACAAGAGCTTCGAGTGTAAGCATGTCTTTTTCAGTAAGCGTGGTTCCACTCGGGTTATGCGGCGAATTAATAATAATCATTTTTGTGCGCTCCGTAATCTTTTTCTTTACAAGGTCCCAGTTAATTGTAAAATCCGGATAAGTAAGTTCTACAGGCACTGCAACTCCTCCATGAACTTCAATAGCTGGAATGTAACAATCGTATGCCGGTTCAAAAACAATAACTTCATCACCTTTGTCAATAAGAGCTGCTATACTCGTATAAATACCCTGTGTAGCACCAGCCGTAACTGTTATTTCGGTGTCAGGCGAAAACGTTTTTCCATAGCAGGTTTCTATTATTTCTGCAATACGTTCCCTTAGCTGTATTACACCCTGCATGGGAGCATATTGGTTAAAACCCGCCTGCATGTGTTTTTGAGCAAGTTCAAGAAGCTTTGGCGAGCAACTAAAGTCAGGGAAGCCCTGAGAAAGATTAATCGCGTTGTGCTCACGTGCCAGGCCGCTCATTACTGTAAAAATTGTAGTGCCTATGTTTGGGAGTTTGCTTTTGATCTGCATAATTTTTATTAACGGTACTAAAATACAGTATTTTTTAACCAGTAGTGATTTTATTGAATTCTGTTGGTATCAGGACTATTTTGTTTATAGGATACTGCTAAACTCCAGTCTATTTTGGGAAGCTTATTCCCCAAATTTTTCCTCATTTGATGTAATATCTGGCTAAAAAAATCAGGCACGATTTATTCGCATCATGCATTAACAGTCATGCAGATCTGATTTTTAGATCTTTTCACTGTGAGCGGAAAAACAAAGCGTTAGTGCCTCATTAATTATAACATACATCAAAAAAATTATCAATATGAAACGATTATTTCTTATTCTTTCGTTTTTTTTCTTTTATCAGAATATTCAATCACAATATTTTGCCTGGGCTAAACGCGCCGGTTCTTACGCATTTGACCTAGGATACGGTGTAGGAACAGACAATGCTGGTAATGTATACATTGCTGGGAAATACGAATTAAAAGGCGCCAAGTTTGGAGATGTAAGTGTAGGTTGCGCTGGTAATCATGATATCTATATTGCAAAATACGGCCCTTCAGGAAACTTTTTATGGGTGCGCACAGCGGGTGGTACAATAGGAGATTATGCGCACTGCATTGCAGTTGACGGAGCAGGCAACTCTTATATTTCAGGTGAATTTGAAACCACTTCGTATTTTGGAAGTGTGGCGCTTAAAACAAGTGGAAGCAATGATATATTTGTTGCCAAATATAACACCAATGGTACATTGCTGTGGGCCAGAAAACTGGGTGGTGGAGGCGATGATAAAGGTCATGGCATTTGTATTAGTGGGGGAAATATATATGTTACGGGTTATTTTAAAGGTACTGCCAACTTTAGTGGTACTTACCTAACCGCATCCGGCAGCAGAGATATTTTTGTAGCAAAGTACACAAGTGATGGCGTTTTCCAATGGGCAAGGAAGGCCGGTGGGGGTGGAGATGACGAAGGTTATGCCATAAGCAGCGATCCTTCAGGTAATTGCTATGTAACCGGATATTTTACGGGAGGTGCTAATTTTAGTGGGGTTGGTATCAGCGCTTATGGTTCAAAAGATATTTTTATTGCTAAATATAACAGTGCAGGTTCTTTGGTATGGGTAAAAAAGGCGGGTGGAACTGCTGCCGATTACGGGCACGGAATAAAAGTGGATAATAATTACAATGTATTTTTAACAGGAGGCTTTCGGGTTAAATCAACCTTTGGTTCAATTCAGCTTACTGCCCAAAAGGGTGACGCAGATGTTTTTGTTGCACGGTACGATCAGAATGGAAACGCGGTGTGGGTGCGAAAAGGCGGGGGGCCTATTAATGATTATGGAAGAGGAATTGCATTAGACGCAAATTCTAATCTTTATATCACAGGTAATTATGGTCTTAATGCAACGTTTGGAACAACTACATTAAGTGGGGCAGATTCAACCGAAATATACTTTGCGTCTTACGATCCATCAGGAAATTTCAGGTGGGCACTTAAAGTTGGCGGACAGAAAGATAAATCTGATCCAAACAGATTTATTGAAATGGGGTTATCCATAGCAACCGATCCTTTTGGTAACGTGATTGGTTCAGGAGCGTATCGCTCCAGCTCTACATTTGGAAGCACTACATTGGCACCATGGGATCACACGGACGTATATGTTACAAAAATCGTTCAGGGCTCCTTCAGGGAAACTACATCTAAACCGTTAGTAACACCAGCAGATTCTGCTTCTTTTTGTTCAGGAGGTTTTGTGACTCTGCATACCGAACAGGATTCTGCAACCAGTTATACCTGGATAAAAGATGGAACATTAATTCCAGGCGCTACCCAAGCTACCTTTAAGGCTACCGTGCCCGGTCGATATTCTGTAATGGCCGTTAATGGAAATGATACTCTGATCTCAGATGCAACCAAAGTAATTGTTACACAAAAGATAGAGGCGCAAATCACATCTGCCGCTAAAGTATTTTGCAGAGACAGTAACTCTGTTCTTAAAGCAAGTGATGGCGAAGGATGCTTATACAGGTGGAAAAGGAATGGACGTTTTATTAGCGACGCTACCGATCAAACATTTAAACCTCATAGGTCAGGCGATTACCAGGTTAAGATCATTCAGGGTTCTTGTTTTGACTGGTCTCCGGTCATGCATGTTGATCTGAAAAATTGCAATGATAAAGACACTACCACGCATTTATTAACCGCTTTGAATGAGACTAAGGACGATTCCATCCTGGTGAATATTTATCCCAATCCTAATAATGGTCTCTTTACACTTGAGCTTAATATAGCCCAGGTGAATCTGCCTGCAAATGAGGTAAAAGTAGAAGTAATAAACGCAATTGGTCAGGTCATTTACATGCAAACCGTTACCTGCACTAAAGGATATATGAGTCACCATGTGGAACTTGGCAGCTCTGTTACCGGAGGCATTTATGTTTTGAGACTTACAATGGGAGAAACCATTGAAAAGAACCGGTTGATGCTTATAAAATAAATTAAGATAGTGTTGTAAAGCTTAAAACTATACTTATTCATTCTTAACAACCGGATGAAGTTCAGTTTTACCTGATTTATATTGTATCTTGATATAATATAAACCTGCTGGAAACCCTTCGAAATTAATGTGACTCTTATTATCATTTCGGAAGGTTGACTTAGTAAGGACTTTACCATCTCTTGTTAAAAGCGAAACCAAATTTACATCTTTCGAAAGAGATGCAAGTGTGAGTTGATCTTTAACAGGATTAGGAAAGTAGCTAAATGCTTTTGCCTGACTTATAGTATTGATTCCAGAAGTTAAAGTACTTCCTGAAAAGTAAAGAGTATCTTTAAAGTTTCCTCCAACCTCCTCAACAGAAAGATGGATGTAACCAATGCCTTCAATTGAATCGGTGTGAAATGAAACTCCGATATCTGCAGTTTCGCCTGGGGCAATTTTAAAAAGAAGCACGTCGAGTGTAGGCGATTGGCATTCCATATAGCAAAAGCAGGATGTCCAGCCTGCCGGTAAGTTTTTATAGATCCTGTTTAAAAAAATCTGTACAGTGTCTGTGCTTATGTTTTCGATTTTGAGAATAGGGGTGAGTACCAGGCCAGTCTGCCCGGTTTCGTTGTAGGTTGATTTATCAAGTGAAATATTTTGCGCATTCATTTGGTTTAGTACAAATACTAAACACAAACTAAATATTTGGAGGAATTTCATGAAAGATAGATAATAGTAAAACTAACTATAGAGATCAGAATTTCCAAGCTATTTAACACTCAAGGATTTATACATGGCATGGTTTTTACAAATTTCTCTTAAAGGTAGGTTTTATTAATCTTAGAATTATTCAACATGGCATCTGAAAAATTATATGTTCTCATCACCGGAGGTACAACTGGAATTGGTTTTGAGCTTGCTAAGTTATTTGCCAGAGACGGTTATAATTTAATTATTGTTGCCAGGAAGCAGGACGAACTTGATAAAGCTACTACCGAGTTAATAAAAAGGTTTAATGTGGAGGTTTTAACCTTTCCGAAAGACCTGTTCGATCCTTTTAACGCGTTTAGATTGTATGATGAAATAAAAGCTAAAGGAATTGAGGTAGGTACGCTGGTGAATAACGCCGGTCATGGACATTATGGAAAATTTGCCGAAAGTAGCTTAACTACCGAACTGGATATTATTCATCTTAATATTTCAAGTCTCGTTATATTAACAAAACTATTTCTTAAGGATATGTTGAAACGTGGAGAAGGTAAAATTCTTAATGTTTCTTCTGTTGCGGGAAAATTTCCGGGACCATACCAATCCGTTTACCACGGAACAAAAGCTTTTGTACAGTCGTTTAGCGAAGCTCTACATTATGAGGTAAAAGATCAGGGAATAACCGTAACATCATTGTTGCCTGGCGCTACTGATACAGATTTCTTTCGCAAGGCAGACATGGAATCTTCCAAATTGGTACAGGATCATGAACTGTTAGCAGATCCTGCTGATGTAGCGTGGGAAGGATACGTGGGGCTAATGGCAGGCAAGGACATGGTGGTGCCTGGTTTTAAGAATAAGATGCACGTTAAAATAAGTGGAATTTTATCGGATGAATTTAAGGCCGAAAAAGCGGCAAAGCTTCAGGAGCCTGTTGATGGGGAAGAATAAAATTCTTTTAACTGGCTTCAGGACATTCCTCGGGACTTTTTAATATTTTCATAGGCTTCCTGTACTTTCTGGAATTTTTCCTTTGCGCCTTTCTGATACTCTTCGCCCATTTGACCTACTTTATCGGGATGATAACGAATGGCCATTTGACGATAAGCTTTTTTCACTTCTTCATCAGTGGCCGATGGTTCAATGCCCAGCACGTGATAATCCGCGTTCACATCTCTGTAGAACATGCTCTTTACACTCTCAAAATCTGATGAAGGAATTTCAAGCAGAACAGCAATACGCCTGAGAGCGCTGATTTCTGTATCTGCCACATGTCCATCAGCTTTGGCAATACCAAATAAATAGTGTAGCAATTGTATTCTTACCTCTACCTGTGTACGCAGGCGAATATCCTGACAAATTTGTTCCAGCGGAATGGACGGTGCGTCAAGAAAGTGTTTCAATACCTTAAGATGTTCACTTGTGTATTGCGGACCAAACTGTTGTGCGAAAAAAGTTTTAATATACTCAAGTTCTACTTTCAAAGGTCTTCCGTCCGCTTTCATTATTTCGGCCGATAGCGCCATAAGCATAGTGGCAAAGTCTTCATGGCTTCGTGAAGCCTGCCTGCGGTAGTAGTCAAAAATATCTTCATGGGGCCCGCCGCCTTGTGTCCCGTTTATTTTAATTACTTTGAAATTGTCGATTACCGATCCAATAACGAAGCCGATAAATGCTCCAAGAAGATGACGCTGGAAAAGAAAATAGCCAACAATGGCTCCAATAATTTTAAACACGTGTAATATTTATTATGCAAATATACCGTTTGTTTTAGTTCAGCGTTTGAAGTTAATGGAGTCTAATAATTTAAAATGTTCAATTCTAATCTTAGTTGTAGGACATTTCCTTCCTCACGGTTAATTCGTTTCCGGAAAGAATGAAAAAAAGATTCTGCAGCTCATGCAGGAAAGTAATATTTTTGATTTCAACGTCATTCACAATAACACCAACAGATTGTTCTTTTAACCTGAACACTACCTGTGGTAAAGCCGGAATAACGAAGTCATTGTCGGCGTATTCCATAAAATTGCAGCTATAAAACCAGTCCGCCGAAAGCCGGATACCTTCAAATGACTGAACCGGAGCAATAACTCCGTTAAAAGCGCAAACATAATCGCAGCCCGCAGGGGCAATACCTTCCAGTCTTACTTCTGTTGTTTTGGAGTTGCAATATTTTACGTAGTTACCAACTCTTATTGAATTTGCCGTTATTCCCATACGGATTTTCGCAGAAAAAATTCGTGCCAGGTAAATTGTTGCTCTTATTTCCCGCAATGTTTTTTCAGCAATTCAACCGGATCGTCAATTCCGTATTCCTCTTTCCACTTGGGGTCGTATACATAGCCATTGTCTAGGGCAAGCTTCCAGTACTCGCAGGCCTTATCCACTCTGTTCATTTTAAAATAACAGTTTGCAACGTTATTAAATGGGTAAGGCGAGGCATACTTCAGCCGTATGCAATTTAAAAGATCGGTTACTGCGGAATCATACTTCATTAGTTCAGTGTACACCATGCCTCGTGAGTTAAGTGCGTTTGTGTAAAGAGAATCAAGAGCTATGGCTTTTGAATAATTCTTCAGCGCTGTTTCAAACTGTTTCCTGTGCTGGTAAACACGACCTCTGTTATGGTAAGCATGAGCGTATGTTGGTTTGAGTTCTATAGCTTTGGTGTAATAAATTATTGCTGTGTCATAAGATTGCATATCCGCGTATAAAATTCCAATATTATAGTTCGCTTCAGGATTGTTTGTGTTTTGTTTGATTGCCATCAGATAATCTTCTTTCGCGCCGCTTATATCTTTAAGTTCGTTTTTTGCCATGCCGCGGTTGTTGTATGCGTGTGCATAATCAGGAGATATTTTCAGGGCATTGGTAAAATCCTCTATCGCCTCTTTGTATTGTTTTTTATCATAATACGCAAGGCCTCTTTCATTATACGCTGAAACGTAAGCAGAATCCAGTTCAATTGTTTTGCTGAGGTCTGCAATGGCAGAATCAAGACTGTTTAGCAAACGGTAATTACGGCCCCTGTTATGATACCCAATGCTGTATTTTTTATCATTTTCAATGGCTTTGCTGTAATATGCAATTGCGTTCCTGTTTTCTCCTTTATCGCTATAAAGATTACCAAGACTATTAAGTGTACCGGTATTGCCGGGGTCAAGTTCAAGCGCTTTTTTAAAGTCCAGTTCTGCTTCCTGAAGTTTACCCTGTTCCTTTTCAGTTAAGCCGCGGTTATAATAAGCGTAAGAGTACTTTGGGTCAACGCTTAGGGCTTTATTATATTCTTTCAATGCCTCATCATATTTTTTCATATCAAAATAAGTGTTTCCTCTGTAATTGTATGCTGAAACATAAATACTGTCAAGTGAAACAGCCTTTGTAAAATCGTTGAGTGCAAGAGTATATTCGCCGATGCTTTTGTATTCAATTCCTCGTGCGTTGTACATATAGGCCGCGTCTGATTTTAACTCAATGGCTTTGCTATAATAGCGAATGGCTTTGTTAGGCTCGTTACTCCCCGAGTAAAGATGCCCAAGGTTATAATGTACATAAGGGTCATCAGGCTTAAAATTCTTGGCACTGAGATAATCGTCGATGGCTTCCTTGTTGCGTCTGAGTTTTTCGTACGTCATGGCTCTGTTGTTAAAAGGCGAGAATTCAAATGGCGTAAGTTCTATCGAGCGCTTGTAATCTTCCAGCGCCTTTTCGTATTCGCCCATATAATACCAGGCAACTCCGCGACCGTTATATGATGAAGAACTTTTTGGATTAAGCTTTAGAGCGCGGGTAAAATATGGCAGCGCTTTCTTTGCGTTCTCAGCCCGCATTTCTTCTTCGCCTTTAGACATTACATAGGTCCAGCCCTTTTCGCTGAGCATACGGGACTTTTGCAGCTTATTGCCGCAGCTAAATAATACAAAGCTAAGCGAGAGAAAATATAAGCAGTATTTCATACCGGGGAATTTTTATAAAAATAAAGATAAGAGTTTTGAATATAAGTTTTTATGGTCATTTTGATTGGAAATTCATAAACAAACAACTGCTTTATATATTCCTGAATTCTAAGACTTGTATATGTCTGCTTAGGCTTTTATAAAAAAAAGCAAAGCAATGGATTGGAAATCTAAATGTATCTTTGAATGAATAAAAAAAGAAAATGAAAACAGCCATAGTAATAGGCGCCACAGGTTTGGTTGGAAACGAACTACTTCAGCTGTTGTTTAACGACAGCAGATTTGAGAAAGTGATTGTATTTGCAAGACGGACTACAGGATATGCCAACTCCAAACTTACTGAGCATATTATTGATTTTGATAAGCCTGAGGAATGGATACACTTGGTGAAAGGTGATGTGTTGTTTTCCGCTCTGGGAACTACCATTAAACAGGCAGGCACTAAAGAAAACCAATATAAGATCGATCATACTTATCAATACCGCTTTGCAGAGGCCGCCTCTAAAAATGGTGTGCCGGTATATGTGCTCGTGTCGTCTGCAGGGGCCGATGTTAAATCATCCGTTTTTTATTCACGAATGAAAGGAGAGTTGGAAAGGGATGTCCGTGTTTTAAATTTTGCAAGTATTTATTTTATACAGCCGAGTTTGCTTGCGGGAGAACGTAAAGAGAATAGAATAGGAGAGAAGGTAGGTTATGCCACGCTCAATTTTATTAATCGCTTGGGCATACTCAAAAAGTACCGGCCAATACAGGGTAAAACAGTTGCACAGGCTATGATTAATTGTTCTATTAAAGCCGAAAAAGGAATTCATACTGTTACCCTGGGTAAGGTGTTTGAAATGGCAGAATAACATTGTTACAATGAGATTGCAAACGGCGCTATTAACATGTCCTCCATGTGTTGGAACTCATATAATTTGCGGATTTTGCCCCATCTAAAATGCGGAACTTAGCGGATCCGAAGATGAAATATATTTAATCACCACTCAACTGCGCTAAGGAAGATCGACGGGCCTTGATCCGCCGCGGCGGATTGTTTGCTTTTCATCTAAGAAAAAGTAAAAATTAAAAAGACTTTCAAAGTCTCACTAATTATCCTACAACCTCCTCAGTCAATCAACATCTTTCAGCCTCCACCATATAATTTTTCTCTACTGCAAAGTTCATTCATAAACCATCAATACCTTGCTATATTCTATAGCTTTCCTACCCCAGTTATATACCAGTCCTATAGGAGTTATATATGACTCCTATATGACATTATGGCATTAACACCCTTTTTAACAAAAAAAATCAACTGATTTTTAAAATCGACAGGTTGTCGTTTCGCCTAGCTTGGGTAAACGAGAATTAATTTTTTCGTGAAAATTCAGCGAGGGCGCTTGCATTTTATTTTTACTTTCCATCAAAGGAAAAGTAAAAAGAAAAGAGACAATTTGAAGCTCAACTATTAACGAGTCGGCATTTGTCCTGTGCGGAATCATTTGAATATGAAAAAGTAGCTATTAGAACAACCTACAAAATTACTTTTTGAGGGATAACTGTTTTGATTAATCCATCTTTCTCTTCAGTAGCTGTAAACCTGTTGTTTTTGCGAGCGCTTCGGCCAGTCTTTCACCTTCCTTTGTAAACGGCCAAGCAAAAAGAGTTTTAATGGGATGGTCTTTACGAATACTACTGATTACCTCAAGGCATAATTTTTTCGTTTGCCCTTTACCTCTGTATTCCGGAAGAGTGGTGACCGAACACAAATAAAGGCAATCATAACGGTCTCCGGGTTGTGTTCTTTCGAGTAATTCTTTTTCTGAAATAATTCCATTTAAAAAATCATGCATTACAGTTTCAGTTGTTGGTATTACAAGTACCCATATAACCGGGCCATTTTCATCAGCTAATTCTGTTAATGTGGCCGGGTGAATTTTCTGCAGCTTTTTTAGCTGTTGCGGTGTAACCTGTAATTGATCTGGGTCATTACGCGTTGCAAACACCTCGTCGATAATCTGCATCATGCGGTTATAGTTTGGTTTTGGGTGTGACATTAATCGTAAATAAGTTTATGAATTTATAGGTCTTTTTGCATCGAAAGAAAAATTTGTTCCTGACATTTAATCAGCCTAATTTGCAAATGTTGTTTCTAAAATTTGTTTTTGCATCTGTAAAGGTAAGCACGAACTTTATATACTGCCAATCTTCTAATTTTCCATGGTATATCGAAGATATATAACAACCACTGCAGATAAAACAGTTAATCCGCCAAAACAAATGCTTAAACGATTCACGGTTTTTTTAAGCTGTTGTACTTTACTATTCTCCTTACTTTCTATCCTCCACCAAAGTGTAAAAAGTAACCCTGCATCCCGTGGTACAGAAATGTCATTTGAGTTATCAAATGATTCGGGTTCTTCGTAATACTTGTAAATAAAAGAATTGATTATGTATATACCTACCCATACCACTATCCAAACAGCGTATAAATATTTTGCATTGTCTGCTACTTCGTAGTTCATAATGGTAAGATTTAAATTCTACAATTACATACTGTCGCTTCTGATTATATACTCCCAAAACCCCTGCCAATCGTGGGTTTCTGATATTAAAAAATGTAAAATAGAAAATGACTATAGCAAAGATGATGTTAAACAAAGTGAATTGGTGTCTTTGCAGGTGGAACTTTTTATTTGGAATGGTACGATTAAACAATCCAATCCAGAATATGCTCTAAGGAAATGCATCCTTCTTATTTTTTGGAATTGTATTTGGTTCGCCACTCAAAAACTCTGAATGTTTCATTTGTAGAGAGTTTGTTCTAAAAAACAAGGGTAAGAATTTACCGAATACAATCGTAGTGGCCGAAAAACCGGCAGATTCCAGAGCTGTGGGCTCGCTTTCGCCGACTTGGTTGGCGGGAATTAATTTTTCCTGTGCTCTACGTGCGGTTGACTGGCCCGTCGCTGAGCGCGCGCAGGAGTGAATTGTTTTTTCGTTAGAAAGTCAGCAAAGGCGCTTGCGTTTAAAATTTTTGACACGGCTTGATATTATCAATGGTCAAAATTTTTTTACTTTGCTTCACTTTCAAGAAAAATCAAGAGAGCTAAGGAAGATCGACGGGCCTTGATTTTTGTTTACTTTTCATCTAAGAAAAAGTAAAAGGGAAAATAAAAAGACTTTTTGAGGTTTGACTATTTAATATTGGCGGACTCCTAAGAATAATATTACAACACAGCTTTTTGAGCAGAACAAGAGCTATAACTGAGGTAATACCTTAGATTCGCACCCCGATAACTGTTACATCGTCAACCTGTTCGGTTTCTGCTTTCCAGCTTTCAAAAGTTTCATGCAATGTTTCTTTCTGTTGCTCCATGCTTTTATCATAAATGCTCAGCAGTAATTCTTTCATCGGTTTATACATAAACTTCTTTCCTTTCGGTCCACCAAACTGATCTGCAAAACCGTCGGTTAGGGTGTAAACCATATCGTTCTTCTGAAAGTTAAACGTGTGTAAGGTGAATGGCTCTTGTTGCTTGTCGTGCTTACCTACTGGCATTTTATCCGGCTTCAGTTCCATGAGCTCACCGTTTCTTACTAACCATACCGGGTTATTGGCACAGGCGGCGTGCAACATCATATTCTTGAAATCAAATACCACCAGACTGCAATCCATGCCGTCCTTACCTCCTTCTTTGCTGCCATCGTTTTTCAGATTTTCAATTATTAGCTTGCGTGTTTCGTGCAACACCAGGTGCGGCTGTAGATTTGCTTTTGCTGTAACCTCTTTCAGACAAGCCATGTTAAGTACGCTCATAATTGCGCCTGGCACACCATGACCGGTACTGTCAGCGGTTACAAGCGCGAAGCGGCCATTACCCAAATCCCTTGCCCAGTAAAAATCACCGCTTACAATGTCTTTCGGTTTAAAAAATAAAAAATAAGACGGCAGGTGAGTGGCGAGCAGTTCTTCAGGAGCCAGCATAGCTCTTTGGATGCGCTGAGCGTAATTGATACTGTCGGTAATGTCGCGGTTTTTTTCTTCAACAATTTTTTTCTGGTCTTCAATTTCCACCTTCGCCATTTCCACCTCTTTCTTCTGAGTTTCAATAATACTTTTTTGACGTTGGGTAATACGAAGAGTGCGGAAAATGAACACCGTAAAAAGTAGAACCAGCATTAGTCCTGCAACTGCAGAATAGATGATCACTTTTTGCTTTCGGCTTTTTTCTTCGGCAACGGCGCGCTCATTCTCCAGCTCTTTCTTATGTTCAGTTTTCGCAATGGCCTCTTTCTTCTCAAACTCAAAGCTCATTTCACGTCTTGCCATCTCAATATTCTTTTCCTCATTGAAGATCGAATCCTTTAACGCCACCGCCCGTTTTAAATGTTGTAACGCTTCTTTGTGCCGACCTGTTTTTTCATACAGTTCGGTAAGTGATTGTTCCGCCAACCTTTCATCATCGCGGGCTCCGATTTCTTTGAATAAAGCCATAGCCTTTTTCAGTTCTTTTTCGGCATTACCATAGTTATTTGTTTGTATATAAAGAGTACCAATGTTCATCAAACGCTGGGCAATCCCGTTTGTATTGCCAATTTCTTCTTCCAGTCGCAACGACTTTTGATAATACTCCATAGCCTTTGAAAACAACGTGTTTTTATCAGACACATTAGTGAGAGCTCTTGCCTTGTAATCGTACACTACACCAATATTGGCGTACCAGTTTGACATGCCATTCTTATCGTTAAGTTCTTCATCGGTTTTTAAAGCCATGCTGTAATAATCAAGAGCCTTTGTAAATAGCCCTTCTTTTAGTTGAGTGTCCTTTACCTTGGCGGCCTGCCCGTTATACACATTGCCAATGTTGCCTTGCCACATTGATATGCGGTTCTTGCGGTAACGCGCCTTCTCTTCAGTTAGGCTACCTTTTAGCAGTTCCTGTTCTATTTTCAGGGCACGCTCATAATAACCAAGGGCTTTCTCGAATTCCGACTGTGTGTAAAAAAGATTTCCGATATTTCCTAAGTTGTGTGCTATTCCGGATTTGTTGTTGAGGCTCTCGTTTATTTTTAGTGCTTTGAGATAATAATCCAGAGCCGGCGAATAATCGCCTTTGAGGAAATAAAACGTGCCGATGCTCGCGAGAGATACCGACTGACCTGTCTTCCATTTTATTTTTAGAGAAAGTGTAAGCCCCTGTTTTGAGATGATGATTGCTGAATCAGGATTAGTATTAAGCACTTCCCAGGCCAGATCGTCAAGGTAATATACCTTTATACTGTCTGTTTTTTCGTGTTTGATCTTATCAAGAAGCGAATCTGATTTAGACATGCCCGTGGTAGGTTGTGCCGCGGATTTCCAAAACCAGAAACAAGTGATACAGAAAAAAAAGTATTTTAACGAAGTGTACAATACCTAAGTACAAAAAAGTTTGATTAAATGTAAAATTAAAATTCAGGTAAGACAAGTGGGCTAAAGAGATTTTTACTAATGGGATTAGTTCTTTAGCTTACGCTGAGTGAAGGCGTAAAAAAATAGCGAAGACAATGTAATCAGGGCATGAAGTATCTGATTACATATTTTCAAAATCTTTGCCAATTGTGGACTTCTGATTGGAAAAGCAAACTTGCTTTAGGGTATAAAAATTAGGGCAATCTACCGTAGGATGTTTTTAATGCCATTCAGCTCTATAAACAAAATTTTTTAGATCCAAGTTTCAATGCCTCCAGGGTTTTTGCATTAAGAAAATGAATTACCCATAAGAACGTTGACTTTAGGAACAAAATGTAACTGCGGGAATGCTTGCATTGTGTGGGATTGGTCTGGTGTTGGGGCGGCAGGGTGAATCTGTTTTTGATTAAAAGCAAAGGCTATTATCTTTTATAGATACTTCAATAGTATTCCGCAAAATAAAACGCGGGTTATTAAGCGTAAGCCAACTTAATGCCCACATGTTTTGATAAATTGTCTACCAGCTTATAAAGTGGGTCATTTTGAATACAACAATCTGTAAGTAAATCCTGAATTACTTTTTCAGGAAGGGCTGTATCACGATAATAAATACACAGTTCTTTAGCAGTTAAATATTCCGAGAGGGTATCGTAAGCAAACTTTATTGTTTTGTCTCCAAGTTCTCCCTCGGTTTGTAAAATACCCGAATTAATAAGGTAATTTAGGTCGGCCTGATCGATATGCTTTTTAAAAATGTCTTCGGATATCCAGGCTGGCTTAAATGCTTGTTTATTGGTAACGCGGGTAAAGCCAGGTTTTAGAACCTCACTTAATCCTAAAGATATGAGAGCGGCTTTACGGAGTTCCTTAACAAGATGATTTCCATTTTCGGTATTAGCCAAAAGAGCATGTATGTAATCATCCATAAGCCCGTTTATATTCTTGGGCAGTTTTTCGAGATTACCTTCCTTTTCAACTAACGCTGCTGCCCTGTCAATAATAAGCTTTAGCAGTATCAGTGGAATTGCTTTGAAATGATACTGATCACCCATTTCAACCATCATTTGTTTTATTTTAGTGCGTAAGGTTTCCCTATGGCTGCCAAAATGTTCAATGCCTACAAAGGTGGTGGTAAATCTTTCAATTAAACTATCCAGTGAGTTCAAGTCTAGCCCGAGAGGGGTCACGGTATTAATATCACTAAAGTTTAAGGGCTTGCGACTGGTAAATATAACAGCATAAGCGTCTTTAGCGCCAAGCTCAGGATCGATGAATTCATTTTTAAAATCAGTCATTTCAGAAATACCATCTACTACAGTAATAATCCGTTTTTTATTTAATAAGGCTTTAACCAAAGTATCTGAGAGGTTAGCGTTTCCAGTAATATACTCAAGCTTTAACCTTATTTTTTTATCCAGGCTCACATCCAGATGATTAATAAATATCGGCAGGGCAGGACTTGAAAATAGCATCCGCTTATCATTATCGTTATATGCCCATCGCATTAACTGAAGAGCGAATGAGGACTTGCCGCTTCCACCCTGACCAATAATTGAAATTATGAAGCGTCCCTTATTGCCCAACTGTTTAATTTCGTGCAAGCCGGGAATATAATCGGGTTTGTCACTGTAAAAGGAAGTGAATTTGCGAACATTAATTTTTAATGGAGCAACAACCCAGTGCTGGCGGCTCTGGACTTCGGCATTGCTGTTATATAAATCAAGTGCGCGGGCGCGGTAATACTTAGTGAATGCGTTTACGCAACGATTGGAAGTGATGAGGTAGAACAGTAGGAACTTAGAAATTTTTTCAGGAAACGGTAAACGGGAGCTGGCAATTGCCTCATGCAGGAATACAAAGCGAATAGGTGAAATGATAAAAAGGAACAAAACAAAAGCTGCGTATAAAAAACCTGCGAATACCAGATTATTGGTTATTGCATCGCTCCAGCTAAATTGTTTTTCGGTGGGCACCCAATACATTTTACGCGCAAGCTGCTGAAACAAGGATAACCCAATCTTAACAACAGTATCTTTAGATGTTAATGTCCATCCGTCAAACATCGATATTTCTATATTTACCTTATCGTAATTGTTTTTTACAACTTCAGGATAATCTATCTGCTTCCCAAATTCTTCGAAAGCAATGGTGTTTTCGGCAATGAGTTTACTTTTGTCCGGAGTAAAATAGGCTATTCTGATTTCGAACTTATTAGTTATTTTATTCAATGGATTTTCAATTTTCACATCCGGAATAAATTTGCCGTCGTAGAGTTGAAAATTAAGCCCGCTTATTTTAAAGTCAGTCATTTGAGAACAATGCAGAAGTGTTCCATTGTCCCCTGCAAAAATCGGATAGCCTTTATCGTCAAAGCTAATATCCCTTATGTTATTAGTGGTTTTAAGTGGAGTTACTTTATAAAACGATTTACCCAGATTATTTGATTTGTGAATGTTGCCTGATGCAGATGTGAGATATAGGAATTTATTTCGGTCGTCGTATCTCACATGGTTTATGTCGGTCATATCACCACTGAAATTAGATGCGAGGTTCCAGCTAATTCCACCGTCTTGTGTAATGAAAAGATTGTTGCTGCACATGCCACTTGATATTAGGAATCCCATCTTATTATCAGATGCAAAATCAATGTCTGCAAAGGTTTCGCTTTTGTGTACATTCGGCAAACTCGTTTCCTTCCATGTATCGTTGAGGTTACTTTTTACCGGCTGGGAATAAATGACGTTATGAGCTCCAATCAAATAAATCTGGTTGTTGTTTACTATCACTTTCGTAAAATCTTCTTCTTTCCCACGGAAGGAGTATATAAAATCCCATTCATTTGAGCCGGCAGTTTTGTAATATACTGCTGAGTTATTTCCCACGGCAATAATGTTATTATTAGCACATGTTATTGAATTAAACGTAGAGCCAGACTCTCCTTTAAATACACGTTTAAGTGGAGTTTCATTGTTAAAGGTATAAATGCTAAGGCTGTCTCCCGTTAAATAGTACACTCCGTTATAACAGGTTATATCAGTAAAATTTGTTTTGTATCCTTTTGGATTAAGATTCGCAATATTCTGAACTTGATTCTCATCAATCGTACATCTCATGAAGAGTCCGTTGGTTCCTACAAGGTAAAGAGTTTTACTTTCTTTCTCGTACCATGTTTTAGTGTAATTGAAATAAGGATGTGCCTTGTCTTTAACCCAGGTATTATTGGAAATATTAAAAGTAATGGCTATGGAATTGTTCTTGCCAACTAACGATAATACTTCGCCCGTGGCACTGCATTCCATTCGTAAAAAGTTTGCCGGTAGCATATCGTTGATATAGAAATTTTTAATAAACAGAGGTTGGGAACTATTGCCAAGTTTATAAAGCTGATAACCTTCATTTAAAAAATATAGTTCGTTCGACTGCGTGAGTGCTATAGCGGAAATATTTTTAAAGCCTGAAGGAAAATTTATGCGACTTACGGCGTTGGTAAACAAATCCAGTTTGAAGAATAACCCCGATTTCAAGGCAATTACGCATTGGTATTGCGATGAATTGTATTTAATATCGATAATTGCACTAGCTGCAAAGTCTTTATTGAAGTTGTTAAGTTCAAGCGGTTCAAAGTTTTTTCCTTCATCTTTACTTAGATATACTTTTGATTTACTGTAAACTAGTAAAAAGTTCTTACCAGATATACATCCATTAAGATCGTCATCATACTTAAAGTTAACAGTAGTATATGTATCAATTGCAAAAGTATTTGATAGTAACACTGTACCTTTATCTCCGCAAATAAGACCTGTTTTTTTGTCGCTGTTAAAATCAATACCATTTAAGGCTGTTCTTGCAGGTGTTTTCACTTCTCGCCAGCTTATGCCGCCATCGGCTGTGCAGTATACGATTCCGTTACCGGTGAGAGCACATCCTTCCATGCCATCCGGTTTAAAATACACATCATTAATGGTTGTTGACTGTGGGATGTTTTCTGGGATGGATGATGTGCTTCCTCTTGTTATTTTTTTTAATGTTCCGAGTTCGCCGCAAACCCAAACGGCATTACCATCAGCGGAAATGAAGGAATTTTTTATAGCGGTACCATTATACATGGAATTCAGATATGATGTGCCATTCTTGTATGAGTTGTTATTCTGAGCAAATCCAGTGAATGCTGCAAAGAGTACTATAACTAAAAAGAAATATTTTTTACCCATGTGTAATATTAAAAAGTGTGCTGATTGTTTAGTCTGTTACTTAATTAAAGTTAACTTGCTGCACGCGGAGAATCGCTTGTATTGGTAGTTTTATAGTATGAACTTTTTTGCGCGCGTACTTCTTTATATTTTTCCCAGTTAAAGCTGTTTAAGAATTCGGCAGCTTTGCGTGCACCACGGATAAAGAGGTCTATCTTAGCATCGTCACTCATTTCAAAATCAAGCCAGTTATGTCCGTCGGTATCAATGTTAGCAATAAGATGTTTAAAGTCAGGATTGCTTAGCATGAATTCAAAATCGTAGGCAAAGCGCGCGGTGTTAAACATTGAGCCTAAAACGCCAAACACTTTGTCGTTTTTATTTAGTTCGTTTTTATCATAGCCTAACTTAACGCCAAATGTTGGAGCAGGTGGAACGTTGTAGTTATCATGAAAAATATCAATAGGAAAGTTGGAAATAATGCCGCCATCCATAAACATTACTTCATTAGGAACAGAGGTGCGTAAGCCTGTTGCATTGTTCCATTTTTCCCACGCCTGTGTACCTGTAGGAATGTTTTTTATACGGAAGGGTGTAAAGAAAAATGGGATTGACATAGACGCCCTTACAAAGTCTGCAGGATTTTGTACGTCAGGGTTTGAGTAAAACAGATCCACCATTTGCGGAAACACAATTTTACTTTGTGTGGTAATGTCGGCCGTAACAATTGCCATTTCGCTCCAATGGTCAGGTTTATTATAATCTTCCAGGGTGCCGTCTTTCTTAACGCGACTAAGCTTATTGCCATCCGATAATCCTTTTAAACGCAGTGCTTTCAGGTCGCCATAACTTTTAATGTTTTTTTGTGCAAGCAGGCCCGTCATCCATTTATGAAAATCGTTACCTGGATTTAAACCAAAATCTTTTTGAAGGTTATCCAGCACTTGTACACCTTTTAATGCAAGTTTAAAATTTCCGGAATCTTTTAGAATAGTATCAATAAACTCGCGAGCGTCTTTATCCCCATCTACAAAGTCATAAAGGTTTTTGTTACATAAACAATCAAGTATCCATTCTGATTTCTCTGTATCACAAGTGCCGGCTGCGGCCATGAGCATGGTATTGATACTTCCGGCAGAAGTACCGGCAAGGCTTAAGAAACGAATGCCCATTTTTTCAAGAACATATACATAACCCACCAGTGCCACGCCAAGCACGCCGCCACCTTCCTGAACCAGATCTACATACTGATAACCGTTAATGTCTGTAAGGTCAGAAAATTTTTTGCCTTTAATTTGCAACTGAAGGTCTTTAAGTATACTTAATATTTCTCCGTTTTCAGTAAATAGTTTTTTATCCATGCATTATTGTTTTAAAATATTAATTCGAATTTACCATCATTTTTTACAATTCCCTGTAAATTATTTTTCTTACACTCAGGTCGGACAAGGCGCTTTCAAAGTCAAACAGTCTTAGTGCTCTGAGTTCAAGCTTTCTGTTACCGTAATAATGTTGGTCTATTCCATCTGTTTCAATTTTCTCTGATGGAACGGGATAATGCGGTGAGTTTTCATAATCTCCTAGATGAAACATCATTTCGGCGCAATTGTTAGTTGCGTTTGACAATAACGGATCGTTAAACTGAAGCAATAAGAAATCAAGATTGTCGTAAAAAGGTTGCCCGTAAAAAGTATCGTTAACACAAAATGGAAATTTGATGTTGCGTTGGCTCGCATAATCTACCCTTTCTTTAATACGTGCGGGAAGGGCATCAGCGAGTTTATCCATCCAACGAAGCTTAATACCCTGCCGTGCCAGAGGAATTGAAGGAATAAGAGGATCGAAGTCTTTATACTTTAAGCCGCTTACCGACCAGTTGAGCGGCGAACGCATAGGTATTTTGTGGCTATCAACTACCTGCGCGTAAGAGCGGAACATATCACTGTCGATATAAGTTACTCCGTGGTGATTGGACACATGATCAATCGCATCAAGCGAACCACCCAGCCATTGTCTGAGGAGGTTAATCTGCGCGCCAAGTTCTTCTTGCATTTCAAGCCTGCTCACAAAGTTAAAAGGGTAGTTGTAGGCATCGCGAAACAGTCCGTCGTTACCATTTGGGTAAGATAAGGTAGTGGGCCTGCGGGTCACAGCCCAACCCGCAGTTAAACTAAAATGCAGCCCGATACCAAAACGATTACCTTTTGCTGCCTCCTCCTTTTGAAGAGCGAATAACCTTTTTACTCGCGTTTCAGAATCGGGAAAGGTGACAAATACAGCTACCGAATTTATTTTTCTTTCAAGGATCGCTTTAATAATAGCATCGTCAATAAAGTTGCAGGCCCCGTAATCGTCGGCTGTTAAAATTATTCTTTTGTTTGCCATAGTTTTAAGTCACTTTGTTTTAAACGCTTAAAAGTTAAATTCTGATATTGCTTTATCAAAGCTTTGTTTCATTTGTACGGCTTCATCAAAAGCTTTGCGTATCAGATTATTTTTTCGGCGGTTACGCCCAAGCAGGATTGCGAATAAAAGAAGAGGGAAGGCAAGTAAAACCATTATGATTTTAATAAGAAAGATGAAGATAAAAAGTTCTTCGTTATCGTACCCTCCGCTTAAAGTAATGTCTGCATTAAGATGAACAGAGGCTTCGATTTGTGAAGGCAGCCAAATTGCAGCCATTACTGAAAGGGCGAAAGAGATGTAAAGAATTATTTCGATGATTAGTGATAACCATTTTTTTAAATGGTGTGCAAGGATATTCGAAGCGAGAATTTCGTGCAGCCTTTTTATGCTTTGCCCCTGTTTAAGAAAATAAACGCGGGTTTCCTGGCTGAGGTCGCGGGGTGTTTCCATTTATATAAAAGTTGCGGATGTTTTTCTCCCTTTAAAAAGTACAGATCAAAAAAGGGACAGGGTTTTCGGGGGATAAACTCGTCTATGAAGACTAATTTAGGCATTTTAACAACTGTACAAAAGCCAGGATGCAAGCCCAAAGTATTTGGATAACCTGTTAAAAACCTCTGCGTTGCTTATTTGGCGGTAGATAGAGAGGGTTTGGGCTCAGAATCTACTATTTTAAAAACAACCGGAGGAAGTAGCAAAAACTAGGTGAAAGAGTAGGTGGTTTTTTGTAAGAAATTTTACATATAACGTGTTAAAAGTTGAATTAGGTTTCTCTTGAGGAGTAGCAGTTTACATGGAGTTAAGCCATAGTTTTCATCGTTACACATATTCCATGATGTATCTGTATGATTAAACTTAAGTGAGAATTAACTTAATACGTGTCTGTGCTTCTCGCAGAGCGCGTAAAGAAGCTGTAAGCTATATTTTTTCCTTCTCATGAAACATACAAAATATAAGAAAATTTTGAAATAACTGCATGTAATACAATTTGTTGGTCAAAATTATTTATCCGAAATTGCATTGGTTTTAAACAAAGCACTCGAAAATGAAAAAAAGTATTGTATTATTTATGCTCTGTTTGCTGGCGCTTCCAATAGCCGCGCAAACTCCTGTTTACGATGATCTGGTAATCGAATTCGATTCGACTGCAAGCGTTTATAAGCAGGAAAAGAAAAAATTTGTTTCAATCCGTTCTAAACGTGGCACGGAGGGGGTTAATAAGGTGCCAAAAGCAGATTCAATAGTTGGCTCAACCATTACTGATATCGTTCTGGTTTATTCTGAGTATAGCCCGGATGCTTTAGCCGAGCGTGAAACAGCCAATCGCGAACGCTGGGAAAATCTGTTAATGACATACCCTGAATTCTTTCAATTTGAAACTAACTATAAAACCATATGTCAATGTAACGCCAATGGCGATAAGGAGGCATTCAAAAACGCAGCCGGATTTTATATTTATTACAAAACCAACGCAGACTTAAAAGCGGAAGAAGCAAAAGCTGCAAAGAAAGAAGCTGAGGCCGTAAGTACAGCTAAAACCGAAAAAACCGAAGAGAAAAAATCAAGTAGCAAGGATGTTGCTTCTACTGATAAGAAAGAAGAAAAAAAGGAGAAAAAGTCGCGCAAGGAAGATAAAGAGGATAAAGAAGTAAAGGTAGTAAAGGAAAAGAAGTCGGATAAGGAAGAAAAAGCAGATAACAGCAATAAGGAAAACACAAGTGTTGCCGAAGCTAAAGTGGAGAGCAAACCTAAAAAAGAAGGTTTCTCAAAACCAAAAAAAGCTAAAGACCCAAAAGCATGCAGGCTACCTTGCTATGAAAATGGGGATGATGATCTTAATGCCTTTTTTAAAGACAATATAGTTCTCACTAAAAAACAAAAACGTCATAGTAAAGACCTTGTTACGGTTTTGAGGCTGCAATTAAACTTTGACGGTACTATAAAAAAGGTAATGTTAATGGGTACCAATGAAGAATTAAATGAACAGGTGAAAGCGGCTGTGAATAAAATGAATACCTGGAATGCTGCTGTTAAGGGCGGAATAACAGTGAAATCTGAAGTAAAGATGACTTTAAAATACGATAGCGACACAAAAGCAATGAAACCTTTTGAAACTACAATCACTCCTCGCCTTGGGCCAAAATGTACTTGCGTATCTGACAGCGAAATTTTTGGGGAATAGAGGAAATTATAAGTTTTGAATTTTAAATATTGAAGCTTTTACAAAACTCTGTATGAATTGGTCAACGGAACCGATACAGTGTTTTCATCTGAAAGAATACAGGATAAATAAAGCCTGCACCCTTCAAACCATTTCCTGAAATAAAATTATATCCTACGCTAAGGTTAAGACGCAGAGGAAATACAAACTCATATAGAAGGCCGCCTTCCGCTGATAACAATATTGTGCTTGAAGGAATATTACTGAATTCGTTACTTCCATAATTTGCCCGCGCATATCCAAGGTTGATTCCTGTAGCAGGACGAAAACGTTTTTCTTCCATGAATACCTTGTGAATATATACTTCGACTGCATGAACCGGAATAGCGTTTGAACCGAGCGCTGAACCAAGTGAGGAAGAAGCTAGATTCATTCCAACATTAATTTTTTCCTTCAGTATTTTTGAAGAACTTAAATCAACAGTAAAGCCGTTCATCCAGTAAAAACCCACCATCTTTTTAAAACATAAGCCTGCCTGCGGTTTTACAGATGTGCTATCGCCCGCTTTTAATAGCATACTTAGCAATAATGTGAGTGCGATTAAATTAAATCTTTTAGAAGTGTACATTGGGTTAAAGATTAATTATTAAGTGATGAATAAATTTCTTCAAATGTTTTTAATTGCAGGGCTTTATCTTCGTTAGTATAAGAGGAACGTCCCAGTAAACGGGTAAATACATGAAGGTTTGAATTAACCATGTTTACGTTACAACCTTTAATTCCTTTCTTAATCATAACCGCGCTAACCGGATCTGCGCTCCCATCTTTTTCAGATTTGTAAACATTAAGACTAACACCAGATGGGAGGGTAATTCCTTTTTGGAGTTTTTTACGTGAAGTACGCGTAATCTTATCAAGTTCGTTTAACGCCTGATGCGGACGATATTTGTACCAGTAACCATTTTCCGCTTCATCAAGTTGCGTTGTGGAGTAATTAATGATTATTCCTCCCAGCACAGGAATTAAAGGAAGAAGTTTGTTTGAAGGAACAATAATGGGGTCAATGAAATAAATATGTTTCAGCATATCAGTATCAATTTTCTTTGACGCAACAAGATCAAGCACCAGTGGGCATCCTGTGGATGATGTAATGAAGTTAATTTTGGTATAACCCATACCTCGCAGGCGATTGTATTCATCAATAATTGGTTCCTGCCAGTTTTGCCAGGTTGCTTTTCGGAAATCTTCATAATTACGTCCATGACCTCCCAATAGCACACGTGAAACATAAACGTCAGTTTTCGATCTTGCCCAGCTGTGAAACTCCAGCCATTCAAAATTGCTGGCAGAAAAACCATGAACAGCTATAACAACGTTTTTTTGCTTATCTGCTGCAGAAGGATTTGGAATTGCTTCTGATAAAAGAAATCCTGCCGGATTGATAAGTGAAGAATCATTTATAAGAGCGCCATCCAGATCTTTTTGGTTATCAATTGGAGGGAGTTTGCCTTTCTTTTTACAAGAAGTGAAAATGAGAACTGAAATTAGAACAAAAGAGAATATTTTTTGCATGCGCGAAATTAAATATATCTGTACAATTAAAAATTAATAATTAGTATCGCCCCTCAAATACTCTGAAAATTTAATTTGTAAAGAGGTTGTTCTAAAAATAAGGGTATGAATTTGTCGAAAATAGGCAGTTGTGGCCGAAAACCGGCGGATTTGAGAGGGTGGGTTTGGCGTTTCGCTGAGCTTGGTTGGGCGAGAATTAATTTTTTCCATGCTCTTATGTGCGGTTAGCTGGCCCGTCGCTGAGCATGCGGAAGGGTGAATTGATTTTTCGTCTGAAAGTCAGCAAAGGCGCTTGCGTTTAAAATATTTGACACGCTTGATGTTATCAATGGTCAAATATTTTTTACTTTGCTTCACTTTCAAGAAAAATCAAGAGCGCTAAGAAAGATCGACGGGCCTTGATTTTTGTTTACTTTTCATCTAAGGAAAAGTAAAAAATAAAAGAAACAATTTTGATGCTCAACTTCTAACGAATCGCCCTTTATCATGAGCTGAGCCGAAGGATTTGACTACGAAAAAGTGACTAATGAAAATGAACTACGAAAAAATTACTTTTTGAGAGTTAACCAATTAGTACAATTGGTGCTGTTTTCCGAGTTTATGCGACATATTTCGAATCCGCACAGAGCAAATAAATTAAGTTATATAAAATAGAGTAATTCCCGCTGTTTCTGGCTGAGTTGCAATAGTGCAAAAAAAAAGCGGCCAAAGCCGCTTTTAATTTTAGTGTGTTAGTTTATTTCGCAATGCTGTTATCTTCCCAGAGATGCTTTGGAATTTAGCATCGTCAAGTTCTGCAATTTGTTTAACCGCCTGAATTTCTTCATGAATAGGCTTTAGATCGGCAATTAACTGCGCCGCTTCTTTTTTAGTTTTATGGTCGTTTAACATTGTAATTATATTACCAAGATGAAATCTTTGTTCCCATAAAAGATTATTAACTTTGGATTTAACAGCGGCATCCGATGATTTAATTCCTGTTTGACAAGTAATGTACAAACTTTCAATCCAGCCTCCGGTAAATATTGTAGCTGCTGTAAATACGCGTTCGTTAGTTCTTAAATAATCGTCACTTTTCACGAAGATCTCGTCGAGTATCATGAATAACGAATCTTTATTTCCGAGATTGTTTTCTGCGCGTTTTCCTACCATGCTATTTACGGCTCCTTTAAGGCCCATCGCATCTGTTAATTGCACTACACTCTTCATGTATTTTAAAACATCAGAACCCTTATCGTTTGCCATTGCATAGCACATGTCAATATTATAAACACCCATATTAATGGCGCGATCAAACTCGGTAGTGTATTTAGACATTTTGCTAACATCATTTAATATGCTGTTATCGTATCCGGAGTTCCACTTGCTTAGTTCCTGCATGCTAACTGCAGGTGAAGGAACATTTGCCAGGGCAAAGTCGAACTTAAACTTTGTAGTATCGGCTACCGTTATTTTAGCAGTGTCTTTTTGAACGGCATGTAAACTGTCTGCTTCATGCGCTGTTTCATGATCTGCATCATGTGAGCTGTTGCAAGAAAACATTGCAAAAGCAGCTAGGCTTAGTGAAAGTAAAGATATTTGAAATTTCATACTGGATTTTTAAGAGTAGCAAAAATAGAATTATTTCGCAGATTTAGCAACGATTTATTAACGGCTGGCTTATAGCCAGGCTCCCCGAAGGGGATAAGATTATGATGTGAATGTGTATCATCGCGTTTCACTTCAAAACCCGCGTGTTCACTTATTCCGGAATTTTTAACAGATTTTTTGCCAGTGAAAAGTTAAAAACAGTCACTTCTTGTAACCGCTTCATGTTGTTTGCGTAATACGCATACGGAAGGCTACCTGTGTAAAACTAATTTCGTTCGAGTGAGATTACATTAAATTAAATAGTACGGGCAGCATAGAAGAGAGCTGTTCAAAATGAAATTAAAATTCCCCCTGATTCTATCATTGTTGCTTTTATTTACTATTAGGTTAGAGGCACAAATTGGTGTTCAGATCAATAATTTTAATAGTGTTGATAAACTGATCAATCAATTTATTTCAACATGGAAAATAAATGGCGGAAGTGTTGCAATTGCAAAAAATGGAAACCTGATTTACAATAAAGGTTTTGGTTATTCCGACCAGCATAATTCTATTCCGGCAATACCAAATCAACTTTACCGTGTAGCCAGTGTTTCAAAGCCTATTACTTCAGTGGCTATTATGAAACTTATCGAAGAAGGAAAGCTCTCTTTATCTGATACCGTTTTTGGTAAAAATAAAATATTAAATCAGCCTTATTATCTTTCAGTAATAACCGATAGCCGTATTTACTCAATAACAATTCAGCAGTTGCTTGAGCATTCGGCGGGTTGGGATCGTAACATTCCTACCGACGGTTATCCTCATAACGATCCAGCGTTTTTTCCACTGCATGTAACATCGGTGCTGGGCGAATCTAATCCCGTGGGCGATTCTACACTTATCAAATTTTCTTTGCTAAAGGGTTTAAATTTTAGCCCGGGAAAAAAATATGCGTATTCTAATGTAGGTTATCTGGTACTTGGCAAGGTGATAGAGAAAATTAGCGGTATGAGTTACGGCAGATACGTTGAGCAAAAGATTCTTGATCCATCAGCGATTAATGATACGCATTTAGGTAAAAATTTTTATGTGGACCGACACGAGAGAGAATCTGAATATATGAGCGAATGGAATACAACTTCATGCTATGGCGATGGAGTCACCGTTCCATGGCAATATGGAGGTTTCAATGTGGAGGCAATGAACGCGCATGGGGGGTGGACATCAACTGCCGCGGATCTCACAAGGCTTTTACTTACTGTGGATGGGAATTCAAAAGTTCCTGACATTTTAAAGGCTTTTACGCTGGAAACGATGGGTACGGCGGATGGGCCAAACCCAAAATACGCGAAAGGCTGGAGCGTGAATAGTTCCGGTAATTGGTGGCATACTGGAAGCATGGATGGTACTTCCGCTTTTATTGGCAGAACAAATGATGGTTATGCCTGGGCATTTCTCTTCAATTCAAGAAGCGACAATAGCAATGCTTTTTGGAAATCGCTGGACCGTTTGCCATGGAAATGCATGAAAGAGATGAGTAATATTCCTGATGTAAATTTATTTGCGCCCACACTTAATCTTTCCAACATAAAAACTAAAGTATCAGGATCAACCTCTGCTCTGGTTAGTTGGACTAAAGGAAGTGGTGATGCGCGAATTATTATAGTGAGTGAAGATTCAATCCTAACCCATTTTCCAATAGATGGAACAAATTATAACGCGCACTCAACATATGGAAGAGGAGCTAAACTGGGATCTGCTTTTGTTGTACATAACGGAAAAGAGAACAGGTTTAATCTTAGAAACCTGGATCCTGCAAAAACTTATTATTTGTATGGATTTGAATATTATAAGAATTCAAATACGGCCGGCAATCCGGTATATAAGCTTGCCGATAAGGGAAAGGCAATCATCAGAACTAGTTCAACACGCGTTCAAAAAACGGACACGCGTCTTAATCCTTGAACCGTCGGTAAAAACACCAATAGCTTAAATAACAAAATTATTTGTGATTTTGCGTGTTTAAATATAAATCGTAATATTGCGATAAAATAATATTGTTAGCCCTCATCAATGGGCGCTTTTTTATGTATAGTTCAGTCAATATTTATGTTTAAGTCCATTAAAACTTATTGTGATTTACTTTTGGGAAACTTTGATGCAATTCCATCAGAACGAAAAAAGATACTGGAGAGTCTCTCAGAATATATTTCAGGTAAGCGTGAAGAGAAAAAAGAAATTAACCTGATTTATATCTGCACGCATAACTCAAGACGTAGCCATTTTGGTCAGGTATGGGCCAAAGTAGCCAGTGTTTACTGGGGGATAAAGAACGTAAATACTTTTTCCGGTGGCACAGAAGCAACTGCGTTTAATATTAACGCCATTAATGCATTAAAAAGAATTGGCTTTGATGTACAAGCACTGAATGAAGAGAAAAATACTCTTTATCATATACACTACTCAAAAGATGAAGCTCCTATCGAATGTTTTTCAAAAGTTTATGATCATCCAAAAAATCCAGGACATCATTTTGCCGCGGTAATGACCTGTAGCGATGCCGAGCAAAACTGTCCGTTTATTCCCGGGGTGGAATTACGCGTTGGCACCACGTATGATGATCCTAAAGCTTTTGATAATACACCTTTGCAGGATTTAAAATATGATGAGCGCTGCAAACAAATTGCACTTGAATGCCTTTATGTGTTTTCTAAAGTAATATGAGAAAATATTTAGCCGAGATAATAGGAACTTTTGCATTGGTGTTTTGTGGAACCGGTGCTATTGTAATAAACCAGGAAACCGGGGGGGCAATATCTCATTCAGGTATAGCCATTACGTTTGGATTGATTGTATCGGCGATGATTTATACTTTTGGAGATGTGTCAGGGGCACATTTAAATCCTGCTGTTACAATTTCTTTTTGGGCAGCCAAACGTTTTCCGGCTAAAGAAATTTTGCCTTATGTGATCAGCCAGGGCGCGGGGGCTTTTATTGCCAGCCTGACATTAAGGTTTTTGTTTCCTGCCAACGAAATGCTTGGTACAACTTTACCTTCCGGCTTACCCATGCAATCTTTTGTTCTCGAACTCATTCTCACCTATCTGCTCATGCTTGTGATTATACATGTTGCAACGGGAAGTAAAGAGCAGGGTATGTTTGCCGGGATAGCAATAGGCTCTGTTGTGTTGCTCGAAGCAATGTTTGCAGGCCCGGTTTGTGGAGCTTCGATGAACCCTTTCCGTTCCCTTGCGCCTGCTATTGTATCAGGACATACAGAACATCTTGTAATTTATTTAACCGCGCCGGTTATTGGAGCATTGCTTGCAGTGTTTACCTGGCGGGGATTGAAGAAGGAAGTTTAGAAAACTCACATCCGTATTTATGCAAAATCCCGGCCTCAATTTCTGAATAAGGCCGGGATCATATGCAGTTACGTTGAATATATTATCTGCCTAATGCTTTCAGCATTCTTATATGCGAGCCGATAGCGCTGAAAAAAGTGCGATTCTCATTGTATGGTAATCCAAATTCTTTTGCAGTTTTTTCTACTATCGGAGAAATTTCCTTGTAATGAATATGACAAATATTTGGAAACAAGTGATGTTCTACCTGGTAATTAAGTCCGCCAATCAACCAGCCAAACCAGCGGCTTTTTCTTGAAAAATTAGCAGTTGTTTGAAGTTCGTGAATGGCCCATTCTGTATGAATAATCCCCTGTTCATCCGGAACCGGCTGAATTGCTTCTTCCACAACATGCGCCATTTGAAACACGGTACTCATAAAAAATCCGGCGGTGAAATGCATAATTAAAAAACCAATTATTATTAACCACCAGCTGAATGGAGAAAAAAGTACCGGTAATCCGATGATAAGGGCAAGGTATAAAACTTTTGAAACAATCAGTTTGGTCATTTCCTTTGCAGGACTTGACCCCTGTTGTTTTGTTATGCCTGCTTTATTATATCTGATCAACTGCCCAAATTCATTAACGGTTCTTGCCAGTGTCATCAGGCAATAAAGCGCGAAAGCGTAAATATGCTGAAACCTGTGAATACGTTTTAATGGCGTTAAATTAGATAAACGTAATGATCCTTTGGGTTCAATATCCTCATCAAATCCTTCGATATTGGTGTACGTATGGTGGTTTATATTGTGTTGAATTTTCCAGTTAAACGTGTTTCCGCCTATAAAATACATTGTATTACTAAGCAATTTATTTACCCAACTTCTTTTTGAAAAGGATCCATGCACTGCATCGTGCATAACACCCATTCCTATTCCTGCCATTCCAATACCCATGATGATGGATAAAGGAAAGATGGTCCATGCACTTAAAGGAAGAGTAAGAATTAAAATAAATGGTATCACGTAAATGGAAATCATTGCTGCTGTTTTTATCAGCATTTTAAAATTGCCTTTTGTTGAAATTCCTTTGGTTTTAAAATGTTCGTTCACGTTTTTTCGTAAGGTAGCCGTGAACTGGCTCCTGTCTTTACTGACAAACTTGAGGGTTTTCATTCATGTTTTGCTTGCATAAAATTTTTTGCAAGGCTTTGTTAGACCAGGAAAGTGAGGGATTAAAATAAACGAAAAGTAAATTGAAATTCGAGACGAACCGGGTGGTTTTTATTTTTTGATTTAACCAAAGATAATCAAATTATTGTTGGATGGAGAATTTAAACACTTCTTTTAAGACTATTTCTACCCAGCACATCTTTTGTTAATTCTGTAAAAATGGAAACAAATAAGCACAGATTATTCGGGTTTTCGAGGAGTTTGTTCCACAAATCTGACATCAGTCATGATATTAATTGATTTTACTCATCGGCTTAATATTTATGTATGTAAATATTTGCATATACAATTAATTACATGATTACTTTCGAAGAGCGGGTTATAAAAACAGCCGAAATATTAAAAATACTTGGTCACCCGGTGCGGCTTAAAATCCTTTCGCTTCTTGCCGATAACATTAGTAGAAAATTAACTGTTACGCAAATTCAGGAAATATTACGGCTAACCCAACCTGAAACATCAAAACACTTAACGCTAATGAAAGCGCAATCGATTCTGAATTGCGAAAAACGCGGTGGAAACTCCTATTATTCAATAAACGACGAATACCCCTTTATTCGTTGCGTAATTAATCAGATTCAAAAATAAACAGATAAGGATTGTTAGAAAATTCAAATATTCAGTTTCATTCTCTTAGCGGGGAAGATATTCTTAAACGCTTACAAAGTAATGCGGCTAACGGACTAACCGAATCAGAAGCCCTGGAGCGTTTAAAAAAGTTTGGCAGCAATACAATTACCGGGAAAAAGAAAAGAGGCGCGGGGTTAATTCTTGTAGCACAGTTCAAAAGCCCTATCGTATACCTTTTATTATTCGCGGCAGGTCTTTCGTTCTGGTTTTCGGAATGGATGGATGCAACAGCAATACTGATTGTATTATTGATTAATGCCACAATAGGATTTTATATGGAGTATCAGGCCGAACGATCAATGGATGCCCTTAAAAAATTGTCTACCGCCGCTGCAAAGGTAATAAGGGATGGCCGGATGATTGAAGTTATTTCAGATGACCTTGTTCCTGGAGATATTATTTTTCTGGAAGCAGGCGATCTTGTTCCTGCTGATGGAAGAATTCTGAATTTATCACAGCTGCAGGTTGATGAATCTGCTCTCACGGGAGAATCAATACCAATTGAAAAACAAACAGACGTAGTTCCCGCTGAAACAACAATAGCTGAAAGAAGCAATATGTTGTTTAAAGGAACTTTTATAAGTAAAGGAAATTCGTCCATGATAATTACCAACACCGCGATGCAAACTGAACTTGGTAAAGTTGCTAATCTTGTAGAAACAGCGGAACAGGCAATTACACCTCTGGAAGAAAAATTACAGGGCTTTAGCAAAAAACTCATTTGGATAACAGTGGTCCTTGTAGTTATCATTTTTCTTTCGGGCCTTTTATACGGTCAGAACTTATATGAAATGCTTAACACTTCAATTGCACTGGCAGTTGCTGCTATTCCCGAAGGCCTTCCTATTGTGGCTACACTTGCCCTGGCCCAGGGTATGATAAAGATGGCTCGACACAGGATAATAGTAAAAAAACTTTCAGCTGTAGAAACACTTGGCGGTACTAATGTAATTTGCACTGATAAAACCGGAACTCTCACAAAAAACAAAATTGAAGTGTCCAAAATTGAAGGAACGTCAAGTAATTCGGAGGAGATAATATTGAAAGTTTGCGTTTTGTGCAATACCGCTGAAATTTATTCGAAGGGCAGTGAACAAAAAGAAATTGGCGATCCGCTTGAGGCGGGATTGTTAAGGTTTGCTGAACAAAAAGGAATTAATATAAGCGGCCTCAGAAGTTCTGAGCCTAAAATAAGCGAAGAACCTTTTTCTTCTGAAACAAAAATAATGAGCACGGTGCATAAGGATGAAAATGGGTTCGCAGTATATTCCAAAGGCGCGGTTGAGGAACTAATCAGTAGATGCGATCGAATTGCATTGCCTGCGGGGGAAATGGAGCTAAAGCATGAAACGATTGATGAATGGCTTGAAAGAGCCGATAAAATGGCAAGCTCGGGTTTAAAAGTTATTGCCGCTGCTTATAAACATACTAAGGATAAATCAGAAAAGCCGGGAGGTAATTTAATTTTCGCAGGACTTATTGGCATGATAGATCCTCCAAGGGAGGATGTTTTTAAAGCTGTTGAAGAATGTCGTTCGGCGGGAATAAAAATAATAATGATAACCGGCGATCATCCTTCTACTTCAAAAAATATTGCGTATCAGCTCAAAATAATTGACAACATGGATGCGGAAGTTGTGAATGGAAAAACAATGAGTGATTATGAAAATGCCGATGAAAAAGAAAAAGCACATTGGCTTAATGCGCCGGTATTTGCACGCGTAAGCCCAAAACAAAAACTGGATATAATAAGTGCCTTGCAGGAAAAGAACAATGTTGTGGCAATGACAGGAGATGGGATTAATGACGCTCCGGCTTTAAAAAAAGCAGACATTGGCATTGCAATGGGGCTAAGGGGCACGCAGGTGGCGCAAGAAGTGGCCGACATGATCCTTAAGGACGATTCATTTTCGTCGATTGTAATGGCTATTAAACAAGGACGTATAGTTTTTGAAAACATTAAGAAGTTTGTCATTTTTCTTTTGTCATGTAATCTAAGTGAATTATTGGTTATTGCAGTTGGTTCTATTTTTCATCTCCATTTTCAACTTTTTCCTCTTCAGATATTGTTTATCAACCTTATTACAGATGTGTTACCGGCATTAGCTTTAGGTGTAACCGAGGGAGGCAAGGATATAATGAATCGTTCACCCCGGAAAATTAGCGAAGATATCATAGATAGGAACCGTTGGTTTGCGATTTTTGTTTATTCAACTATTCTGGGTTTAACCAGTGTTGGAGCAGTTTTCTTTAGTCACTATACTGTGCATAAAACGGAAGAATGGAACGCTGAGTTGTGTAATAATATACTATTCTTCGCGCTTATTTTTTCGCAGTTACTGCATGTATTTAACATGGGAGAAAACGGTTCTTCTTTCTGGAGTTCCGATGTATTTAAAAGCCGTTATGTGTGGGCCGCGGTTGTTTTATCTGTTGCCATTGTAATACTGGTTTATTTTATTGTACCAGTTAGAAAGGTATTGTCGCTTTATGGAATGTCGGCCTACGATTGGCTTATTTCAATAGGTGCGGCATTTTTCTCTCTCATTCTAATCAGGATTATAAGACATTTAAAAATTATTAAGCATTAAAAAATTATTGTATAGTAGCGAACATAAATAACAATGGCATTATCAGATAATTCAATAATTAATAAAAGTGATGAAAGCAAAATACTGTATCACCACTCACACATAATGAATGTAAAATCCATTGGAATTGACACGTATCGTGAAAATATTATTTTTATGCATGCGGATTGTCATGTTTGTACTTCTGAGGGTTTTAGCGCTTTGACGAGGCTGCTGGTTAAAAGTAAAGGTTTACAGATTATCGCAACGCTAAATGTTGTTTATTCTGATTTGCTAAAACCTGAGGAGGCTGGATTATCAATGGAGGCTATGAAACGATTACAGGTGAAAGATGGAGATGCCATTGATATTTTTCATCTGAAGCCAATTGAATCTTTAAGTAAAGTGCGTGCAAAAATTCATGGCAAGGATCTTAATGATAGTGATTTTTCGGAAATAATTACAGATATAGTAGCCGGACATTATTCAAACATTGAACTGGCGGCCTTTATTACCGCATGCGCTGCTGACCATCTTAATGTTAACGAAATAATTGGTTTAACAAGGGCCATGATCAGTTCTGCCAAATCAATGGACTGGGGAAAAAAAATGATTTTCGATAAACACTGTGTTGGAGGACTCCCCGGAAATCGCACCACGCCCATAATTGTAAGCATTGTGGCGGCAGCAGGACTTGTAATACCTAAAACTTCTTCACGGGCCATTACATCACCGGCTGGTACGGCTGATACTATAGAAACAGTTACCACGGTTGATTTAAGTTTAGAAGAAATAAAACGCATAGTTGAAAAAACCGGGGGCTGTCTTGCCTGGGGAGGCGCTGTTCAATTAAGCCCCGCTGACGACATTATTATATCCGTTGAAAAATCACTTGACGTTGATAGCGTAGGACAAATGGTTGCTTCTGTTCTCTCCAAAAAAGTTGCAGCAGGTTCAAGTCATGTTCTTATCGACATCCCTGTTGGTGAAACTGCCAAGATTCGTTCGCAGGAAGAAGCATTAAAAATAGAATACTATTTTAAAGCTGTATCTGAAAAAATTGGTTTGCAAATAGAAATTGCTATTACCGATGGTTCGCAGCCTGTTGGTAAGGGTATTGGTCCTGCGCTTGAAGCAATGGATGTACTTGCTGTGTTAAGAAATGAAGCGAGTGCGCCTGCTGATCTCAAAGATAAATCTGCCAGGCTTGCAGGTATCTTACTCGAATTATCCGGCGGGTTTATGAAAGGTACAGGATATACTTCAGCATTGCGTATCCTGGAAAGCGGCGCCGCGTTAAAAAAATTTATGGAGATATGCGAGGCACAGGGAGGCTTTCGCGAACCAAAAAAAGCTAAGTTTAAATATGAGGTGTCTTCTGAACGATCGGGAACCGTAAAGTCAATTGATAACCGCAAGCTTGCAAGAATTGCTAAACTAGCCGGCGCGCCTAAATCACCTTCAGCTGGTTTGGAATTCAATTCCCCTATTGGCAAGAAAGTAAATGTTGGCGATGTTCTCTATACAATCTACACTGAATCAGAGGGACAACTTGAGTACGTGAAAGACTATGTTAATAATATAATTGACGTAATAAAAATTGAATGAACAGAATAATTTTTACATTATCAGGCAATGAACAACTTGGCGGCCGGGTTACAGAATTTTTACAGGCCGAGCGAGGTGAGGTGACAATCAGAAAATTTCCTGATGGCGAGAGCTACGTTCGTTTACATTCTGACGTTAAAGGAAAAAATGTAATTATTGTTTGTACTCTTCATCAACCCGACGATAAGTTTCTGGCACTTTATTTTTTTTCAAAAACGGCAAGAGAACTTGGTGCTGCAAAAATAACGTTGATCGCTCCTTATCTTGCTTATATGCGGCAGGATAAAATATTTCTGACAGGCGAGGCAATGACTAGCGAACATTTTGCAAAATTACTTTCTCTATGTGTTGATGAATTAATAACAATTGATCCGCATTTGCACCGCCGGCTTTCAATAAATGAAATTTATTCTATTCCATGTAAAGTTCTTCATGCATCGGAACTCATTACCAATTACATTAAAAATAATATTGATAAACCCTTGCTTATTGGTCCGGATAGTGAGAGTTCGCAATGGACAGCCGCTGTTGCAGCAACTGCCAATGTTCCATTTATTATTATGCAAAAGGAAAGATATGGAGACAAGAACGTAAGCATAACTGTTCCCGATGTTTTTAAATATAAAGATTATACACCTGTACTGATTGATGATATTATTTCTACCGGGCACACCATGACCGAAACGGTAAAACATCTTTTAAAAGCTGGAATGAAGGCGCCGGTGTGCATTGGTGTTCATGCAGTGTTTGCACCTGGTGCTAATGAGGAACTTAATAAAGCTGGAGTATATGAGATTGTTACCAGTAATACCATAGCCCATGCTTCCAATAAAATAGATGTTACTGAATTAATAGTTAACGCTATAAATAACGGATGATAAATAGTTTCATAACGTGGGCATTAAAGAACAGAATAATTGTTCTGCTTATTGCTACGGGTGTAACTGTTTATGGAATTTATTCTGTTAAGAATACACCGGTGGATGCAATTCCTGATTTATCAGAAAACCAGGTAATTATTTTCACAGAATGGATGGGCCGGGATCCGCAAATAATCGAAGATCAAATTTCATACCCTCTTGTAAGTAATCTTCAGGGCATTCCTAAAGTAAAAAACATTCGGGCCAACAGTATGTTCGGAATGAGTTTCGTGTTCGTGATTTTTGATGATGATGCTGATATCTATTGGGCAAGAACACGTGTTCTTGAGCGATTAAATTATGCGCAGAGATTATTGCCTGATGGTGTTACGCCAACTTTGGGTCCGGATGGTACAGGATTAGGACATATTTTCTGGTACACACTTGATGCCCCGGGGTACGATCTTGGAGAATTAAGGGCGCTTCAGGATTGGTACATCCGTTTTGGTTTGCAAACAGTAGAAGGTGTTAGTGAAGTCGCGTCCTTTGGTGGATTTCAGAAACAGTATCAGGTTGTTGTTGATCCTATAAAACTTAGTTATTATAATATTAATCTGATGGAGGTAAACGACAAGATAAAAGCGAACAATAATGATATAGGCGGACGAAAGTTTGAGCAGTCCGATATGGGTTATATTATAAAAACAAGTGGTTATATAAAAGACATAAAGGAAATTGAAAATATTTCTCTAAAAACAATTAACTCTGTTCCTGTGAAAGTTAAGGATGTAGCAAATGTTCAGATGGGCAGCGAGCTAAGGCTTGGTATTGTTGAAGAAAATGGCGAGGGAGAAAGAGTTGGGGGAATTGTAGTAATGCGATACGGAGAAAACGCGAAGGATGTTATTGAGCGTCTTAAAGTAAAAATGGATGAAGTGCGGAAAGGTTTGCCTTCAGGAGTAAAATTTAAAGTTGCATATGATCGTTCGAATCTGATAGACGAAACGATTAACACTTTAAAAAATGCGGTTATTGAAGAAATAATTATAGTTGCTATTGTGTTAATGATTTTTCTGTTGCATGTGAGAAGTGCAATTATTGTTATAATAACAATTCCTCTATCAGTGCTAATTTCATTTATAATGATGAGTTGGTTTAATATTACTTCCAATATTATGTCCCTTGCAGGAGTGGCCTTGGCAGTTGGAGATCTGGTGGATGCAGGAATTGTAATGGTGGAAAATGCGATGAAATCAATTGGAACGGAGGAACAAGCTGTTTAACATGATTACAAACGAAGAAAGAGAAAAAAGAATTGAAGCCTCTTCCAAACTTATTGGAAAAGCGGTTTTTAATTCTATACTAATAACGTTGGTTTCATTTAGTCCAATTCTTTTTTTAACGGGCCAGGAACATAAACTTTTTTCTCCATTAGTATGGACTAAAACGTTTGCAATGATTGGATCCGCTTTTGTTGCAATTTTTCTTGTACCTGTTCTTATGACAATATTGTTGAAAGGAAAAATCAGACCGGAAAGTAAACACCCGGTGTCGCGTTTTTTTTTATGGTTGTATTCTCCTGTTATCCGGTGGTGCCTTCGGTGGAAAAAAACAATAATTGCGTTTAGTTTGATTTTAGTGCTTGGAAGTATCCCCTTAGTATTAAACCTTGGCACTGAATTTATGCCGCCTCTTGATGAGGGTTCGTTATTATTCATGCCGGTAACTCTGCCCGATGTTTCCAACTCTGAAATAAAAAGAATCATGCAGGTACAGGATAAAATTATCAAGTCGGTTCCTGAAGTAAATGAGGTGCTGGGAAAAGCCGGTAGGGCAAGTACAGCAACAGATAATGCCCCAATCAGCATGATTGAGACTATTATTCTTTTAAAGCCACAGAAAGAGTGGAGAAGCGGCTTCACAAAAGATGATATTATAAACGATCTCAATTCTAAACTGCAAATACCGGGTGTAATTAACGGATGGACTCAGCCTATTATCAATCGTATCAATATGCTTTCAACAGGAATTCGCACTGATGTTGGCGTAAAGATTTATGGACAAAACCTGGACACCATTAATAAACTGGCTCAGAAGTTTAAAAAAGAACTGGAAGGAATTGATGGTGTGAAAGATTTGTATGTAGATCCTATTGTAGGAGGAAAATATATTGATATAGGGATTAATAAGAATGAGATAGGTCGGTATGGTTTAAGTGTAGACGAAGTGAATATGTTTATTGAAACAGCTTTGGGAGGAATGAATGTGACCAGCACCATTGAGGGTCGTAAGAGATATACTGTAAATGTGCGGTTCGCTCCGGATTTCCGGGATCAATTACAAAAGCTGAACCGACTTCAGATACAAACCATGGCATATGGCAACGTTCCTTTATCTTCTGTAGCGGATGTAAAAATTAAAGAAGGTCCGCCGATGATAAGTTCTGAAAATGCATTGCTTCGGGGAACCTTACTGTTTAACGTACGCGACAGGGATCTGGGTAGCACGGTAAACGACGCAAAAAAAAAGCTTGAAGAAGCTGTAAAAAAACTTCCATCCGGTTACTTTCTGGACTGGAGTGGCCAATATGAAAATCAGGTAAGGGCGCAAAACAGATTAAAACTCATTATTCCTATCGTTTTGGTTATCATTATGATCATCCTGTATTTTACCTTTCATACTTTCAGGGAGGTAATTATTGTGTTAACCAGTGTGCCTGTGGCTTTGGTGGGCGGGGCATACTCACTTTTCTTTTTTGATGTGAATTTTTCAGTGGCTGTTGCTGTTGGCTTTATAGCCTTGTTTGGTGTGGCTGTTGAAACTGGGGTTCTGATGCTGGTGTACATGAATAATTCACTTCATAATAAGTTGTTAAAATCACGGAAGGAAAATGTTCAGTTGAAGGACACAGATATTGAAGACGCTGTTTACGAAGGAGCTGCTTTACGCCTTAGGCCTAAATTAATGACAGTGTTGGTTGATATTGTGGGTTTAATGCCGGTACTGTTAGCTACCGGCCCAGGAAGCGACGTGATGAAACCAATCACAATTCCTTTTGTTTTTGGACTTGTTTCTTCCACTTTATTTGTTTTGATAGTATTACCGGTTCTGTATTCTTTAATCAGAGAATATGAACTTAAAAAATACGGCAAATTAAAAATTGTTGAATTTGAGAATTAATTAAAAAAGGAGAAGCATCGCTGGAAGCTATTCAGGATGATATAAAAAAATGCGACATAATACAACATATATAATTAATCAGATAAAACGGTTGGTATTGTTGTTATTTATTTTGTCATCGGTTTCTGCCAAGGGGCAGATGCTGTCACTTGATAGCATTTTAAAAGCTATTGAGGTAAATCATCCTTTATTAAAAAAGTATGACGCAAAGATTCAGGCATATAACAATTATGCTTCCGGAGCGAAAGCGCTTGATCCTCCTCAGGTTGGTGCTGGGTTTTTTATGACACCATACAATCCAGAAATGTGGAGATCTGATGAAATGACAGGTAGCGAGGGAATGGGATCTTTTATGATTTCCGCTCAGCAAATGTTTATGAGCAGAAAAAAACTAAATGCAAATGAAAAGTACATGCAAAGTATGGCAGATGCGGATAAGGAAATGAAAAGCGCCATGAGGAATGAAATATTTAGTATGGCAAAAATGAATTATTACGAGTGGCTCATGATGAAAAAGAAACTCCAGTTGCTTGATCAAAGTGAAGAGTTGCTTAAATATATACTTAAATCCGCTGAGATACGATATACCTATGGAATGGACAAACTAAACGCTTATTATAAAGCAAAGGCGATGCTCGGCGATAACGAAAACATGCGATTGATGGTTCAATTTGAAATCCAACGCAAAATTATTGCGTTAAATACATTAATGGTTCGTAAAAGTGAATTGGTTTTTGATATAGATACTATTTATATCATAAGGAATTATGAACAGCTGCCAACTGATACCAATATGCTTGCAAATAAACGAAGCGATTTTAAATTCCTAAATCAGAACATTAATGTATTAAAGGCAAAACAAAACTATGAGCGATCAAAACTCAGGCCTGATTTCGGGATCAAATACGATCACATGGTTCCTTTCGGTACTCAACCCAAACAATTCAGTCTTATGGCAATGATTACAATTCCAATCGTGCCGTGGTCGTCTGCAATGTACAAATCATCAGTAGCCGCATTGAATTATGAAATACAGTCTGTTAAGTACGAACAGCAGTCGTTGGTTAATAATGCAGTTGGTGAGCTTGAAAGTATTAAGGAACAGATACGGCAAAAAAAAATGCAAATTGGGCTCTATGAAAAAAATATTATTCCTTCAATGATTAAGAATTACCAGACAGAATTAATTGCTTATGAGCAGAATAAAGAAGAGTTGTTTATGGTTCTCGACGCGTGGCAAAACCTGAAAACTGTGCAGTTTGCATTATATGATCTGATTAATGAGCTATTGTTGCTGCAGGTTAATTACGAAAGGGAACTGGAAATTAATTGATGAAAAAATACCTGTTATATTATTTAATTATTGTATTGATGTTTTTTGTGCAATGCAAAAATAATGGTAATAAGGAGAGTCTTTATGAACAGGATTCGGATCAATCAGGCATATTATATACCTGTCCAATGCATCCGGAGATCGTGAAAAATGAGCCTGGTAAGTGTCCTATTTGTGGAATGAATTTGGTTGAAATGCAGGATACTGGATTATCGATGTTATTAAAACCAACAGATAAATTTGTGATTTCACAGGTTAAAACAATTTCTCCGGTAAAAAAATCGTTACCTGTTACAATCGAAGCTTCAGGAATTATAGATTATGATGCTAGTGAAATAAATACAATCGCTTCACGAGTATCGGGAAGAATCGAAAAACTATATGTTAAGTATCGTTTTCAAAATATTACAAGAGGCCAGCGTTTGTTTGATATTTATAGCCCGGAACTAGTTAACGATCAGGAAAACCTTATTTATCTCTTAAAAAACGATTCTGCCAATAAGTTACTCATTAAATCAACTGAAGAAAAATTAATTCTTCAGGGTTTAACGCAATCTCAGGTGATAGAGTTGAAAAAAACCAAAAAGTCGTTTTATTCATTACCAGTATTTAGTCCTTATTCGGGTCATTTACATGTGCAGGCTAACGGTTTTGGAATGAGTAACGAAATGAGCAAATCTCCAACCAAAAATGATGAAATTGCAATTAAGGAGGGCGTATATGTTGAAAGGGGTGAGCCTGTATTTTATATATATGGAATAAAAAAGGTGTGGGCACTGCTAAATATTTTTGCGGAACAATCAGAAAAAGTAAAGCCTGGTCAAAAAGTTCAACTCACTGTAGGGTCTGATTATGTAAATGCTAAAATAGATTTTATAGAACCCTTTATAAGACCGGGACAAAGTTTTGTTACAGTCAGATGTTATCTTGATAATTCAAATAAAGAATACACGATAGGAACCAGGGTTAAAGCGATTATTGAAAGTGGTCTCACGGAGGGATTGTATGTCCCTTCCTCGGCGGTTCTTTCGCTTGGACAAAAACAGGTTGTATTCGTTAAGAAGGGTGCGGTATTTCAGAGTAAACAAATAGATGTGGGTTATAAGGATTCGGAATGGATACAGATTACGGGTGGATTAGGGATGACCGATGTTATTGTTTCAAATGCACAGTTACTAATGGATAGTGAAAGTTTTGTAAGAAGTGATAAGTAACATGAAATATTTAATTTGGATAATATTATTACTTATTGTTACAATAGCGTGTCGCAATAATAAAAATTCAATACCGGATGGTGATGTTTATTATACCTGTTCAATGGATCCGCAAGTTATCGAATCTAAGCCTGGGAAATGCCCTATTTGTAAAATGCCCCTGACCAGGGTGAAAAAAAGTCAAACAGAAAAAGAAAATGAGTTAAAATTAAGCGACCAACAGATTCAACTAGGAAATATTATTACGGATACCTTAAAGGAAAAACAACTTCAGGAAGAAACCATTTTAAACGCAAAAGTAGAGATAGATAAGAACCTCACCACCGTTATTAGCTCGCGCGCAATGGGCAGAATCGATAGGCTTTATATTAAAAAAACAGGTGAGTTTGTGGGCAAAGGCCAGCCACTTTTCCGGATATACAGTGAGGAAATAAATATTGCGGTTAAAGAATTGCTTTTAGCAATTGAGATGAAGAAGAATATATTGACAGGAGGTTTTGAAGTAGGACAGTTAATTGAAGGTGCAAGAAAAAAATTAGAGCAGTTTGGTTTAACGCGCGCTCAAATAACTCAGATTGAAACGAGTAAGGTTTTTACGCATGAAATAGATTTTTTAAGCCCGGTTTCAGGTATTATTACTACTGTTAATGTTCAGGAGGGTAATTATGTAATGTCTGGTGCAGACATATATCATCTGGCAGATTTTTCTTCCGTTTGGATAGAGGCTCAAATTTATCAAAGTGATTTGCAGAATATAAATGTTAATGGTGAAGCCCTAATAACATTTCCATCTTTCCCGGGAAAAAAATTTGCAGGGAGAGTTGCTTTCGTAAATCCTGAATTAAATACACCTGGTATCATCAATATCGTTAGGGTAGAACTAAAAAATCCAGGTAATGAACTTGTTCCGGGGATGCCGGCCTATGTTACATTATTGGGTAAACAAATTTCAGTTAGGGCATTACCAACTGATGCAATCATCAAGGATAGCAGGGGATCTACAGTTTGGATTAAAACCGGAACCAATACTTTTAAAAATATTATGGTGGAAACCGGAATTGAAACTGGTGGATACACTGAAATAAAAAATGGTTTAACTAAGGGGGAAGTTGTTGTGGTGAGCGGAGCTTATCTACTGAATAGCGAGTTTGTGATGAAAAAAGGCGCGAATCCTATGGAAGGACATAATATGCACGATATGCAATAACTATGATTGGTGTATTAATAATATTTGGGTTACTTGTTTTAAATGGTTTTTTTGCAATGTGTGAAATTGCTCTTGTGGCTTCGCGTAAGTCAATACTGGAAAATCATGCAATAAACGGAAGCCGGGGCGCAACTACTGCGTTAAAATTGCTGAAGGAGCCGAAAAAATTTCTTTCAACCGTTCAAATCGGCATCACGCTTGTTGGAATTATTGCAGGGGCTTATGGTGCGGAAGCTTTTACAGAAAATGTTCAGCCTTTTTTTGCGCGTTTTGAAATTATCCAATCCTATTCCGAAGAAATATCTTTTACCTCTATTGTAATTATCATTACTTATTTTTCACTCATTATTGGCGAATTGGTTCCTAAATCAATTGCATTAAATAATCCAGAAAATATTACAATTGCTCTCTCTCCTGTAATGAATGTCCTGACGTTAATTGCTTACCCAATTGTTCTTTTTTTGAGTTTCTCAACTAAAATACTTCTTAAAGTATTATTTATTAAAGAAAGAAATGATATTTCAGTAACTGAAGAAGAATTAAAATATATGATTGATACCAGTTCCCGGCATGGAGTAATTGAAAAGGAAGAAGGAGAAATAATGCAGGGGGTTTTTCGGTTTGCAGACCGTAAAGCAAAAGAAGTAATGACCAAAAAAAGTCAAATCAAATGGATAAATATTAAGTTAAGTAAGGCAGAAATTTTGGCTGATGTTTTTCAGTCGTCTACAACTAAATATCCTGTTTGTGATGGTTCTTTGGATAAAGTGATAGGAGTAATTTCAGTTACTGATATTATTAAATCCAGTAAAACAGACAACGGAATAGATTTTAGGAAATACATGGTTAAGCCTGCTCTTTTCGCTGAAAACACCTCCACTCTTAAAATACTCGATGCATTCAGGAAAAATAAAATTCACATGGGCATTGTAGTTAATGAACAAGGTAGCGCGGTAGGATTAATAACGCTTCATGATTTGATTGAAAATATCATAGGCGATCTGCCCGAATGGAATGATGATGCTCCTAAAGTGATTAATCGTCCTGATGGGTCGGTTTTGTTGGATGCGGATCTTAAAATGAAAGACGTAATTAAAATTTTTCACATTAAAGGTTTGCCTGAAACTTATAATAATATGAGTCTTGCTGAATTTGCCGTTCATCAGTTAGAATCAACTCCCAGAACCGGCAGTAGTTTTGTTTTTGATAACCATAAATTCGAGATAGTGGATATAGATGGCACCAGAATTGATAAAGTAATAATTAATAAAATCGTTTAAAAAAATAAAAGCAGGAATGTCTGCCATAAAATTGCTCTGATTTAAATACACAAACAAACAGGTTCCGTTGTTGTTATGTAAATTTACGACGTTTAAGTGTAAAGATATAAGAGAATGAAAATTCACATCAGGAATATGGTTTGCAATCGTTGTATCGCAGTGGTTAGGTCGGAGTTTGAAAAACTCGGATACACGGATTTTGTAGTAATAATGGGCGAGGTTGATGTACCGGATGATCTGTCCGCATCACAAATAGAGAAGGTTCGTGAAAAATTAGGCACTCACGGTTTTGAAATAATAGATGACAAAAAAAGTAAACTGATTGAGAAAATAAAAACCGCAGTGATTGATCAGGTTCAGAATACTAATAACAGGCCTAAGATAAATTACTCTGAACTTATATCCGCTAAACTGGGTCGCGATTATAGCTACCTGAGCAATTTGTTTTCTGAGATCGAAGGAATAACAATAGAGCAATATATTATTTTACAGAAAATTGAAAAGGTAAAAGAACTTTTAGTTTACGATGAACTCAGTTTAAGCGAGATATCGGATATCTTAGGATACAGCAGTGTTGCACATTTATCAAACCAATTTAAAAAAGTTACTGGATTAACTCCCAGCCATTTTAAGACTGTTAAAGAAAATAAACGGATTTCGTTGGACCGCGTTAAACCCGTAAATGATGTAAAAAAGAACCATAAAAATGTAAAGAAAAAAAGATAACGTAAGCGAACTTTGCGATATAATAAATTACTATGGAAAACAAGGTGAATATTCCTCTGATTGATGTAGACAACGAACATTGTGCCCTGATCGTTGATAAAGGAATTGCTTCCGTTGAGGGGGTAAAGAGCCATAAAATTGAACTTAATAATAATAAGGCTGTAATAGAAATTGATCCTGCGAAAACCGGAGTATTAAATAACGTTGTTAAAAAAATTCGTGATTTAGGATACAACGCTGAAACTCTCGTTAAAACTTTTCCTGTAACCGATATGTCCTGCGCTTCATGCGCTGTGAGTGTTGAGAGTATGCTAAATTCACTGCCGGGGATTGTTAACGCTACCGTTAACGTTGCTAATAATACAGTTTTGGTTGAATTTATTCCTTCAGCGGTTACACAGGAACAAATGAAGACCGCGCTTCAGTCAATCGGTTATGATATTGTTATTAGTGAAAGTGATGATGCGCAAAAAGAGATTGAGAATTTAAGGGCGTTACATTATAAACAGCTAAAAACAAAAACTATTGCATCGGTTGTGTTAAGTGTTCCTCTGGTTATCATTGGAATGTTCTTTATGCACATACCTTATGCCAACTATATCATGTGGGTGTTAGCTACGCCAATTGTATTTGTATTTGGCCGGCAGTTTTTTATTAATGCATATAAGCAAACAAGGCACAGATCCGCAAACATGGACACACTAGTGGCGCTTAGCACGGGCGTTGCTTATTTATTTAGTGTTTACAATACATTGTTTCCAGAGTACTGGCATAGCAGAGGTCTGCATGCTGAAGTATATTTTGAAAGCGCTGGTGTGGTAATAGCTTTTATACTTCTTGGAAAATTATTGGAGGACCGTGCGAAATCCAACACCTCGTCAGCCATCCGAAAACTGATAGGCATGCAGCCAAAAACAGTTGTGCTGTTAAATGATGATGGTACTGAAAAGGTAATAGCTATATCGCAGGTAAAAACCGGTAATGTGCTATTAGTGAAGCCCGGTGACCGGATCCCCGTGGATGGAGAAGTGAAGGATGGGAGATCAAGCGTTGATGAAAGTTCAATTAACGGTGAGCCGCTTCCTTCTGAAAAAGTAAAAGGAGATAAAGTATTTGCAGGAACAATTAATCAAAAAGGTTCGTTAAGAATAACTGCGCTGAAAGTGGGTGGCGAAACTATATTAGCCCATATTATAAAGATGGTTCAGGAGGCTCAGGGTAGTAAGGCTCCGGTTCAAAAGCTTGTAGATAAAATCGCTGGAATATTTGTGCCGGTTGTTATTGGGATTGCAATTGTTACTTTTATCGTGTGGATGATTTCCGGCGCCGATAACGCGTTTACTCACGCGTTACTTTCTATGATTACCGTGTTGGTTATAGCTTGTCCGTGTGCATTAGGATTGGCTACTCCCACTGCGATTATGGTTGGCATTGGAAAAGGAGCAGAACTTGGCATACTTGTAAAAGATGCGGAAAGCCTTGAGCTGGCAAAAAAAGTAAACGCCATTATACTTGATAAAACAGGAACAATTACAGAAGGCAAGCCTGCTGTAACAGATTTGATATGGGGAGAAAACGTTGATCAGGCGCATTACGGAGTAATTCTCAATGCAATAGAAAAACAGTCTGAACACCCGCTTGCTGACGCGGTTATTAATCATTTAAATAAAATTAAAACGCATACTCATCCAGTGCGTTTTGAAAAGTTTGAGAGTATTACCGGACAAGGAGTATCGGCAGTAGCAAATGGAAAAACCTACTTAGTTGGAAATAAGCCTTTGATGCTTAAACAAAAGGTAAGAATATCCGACGATCAAAATCTAAATATTGAAAAATTGCTTGGTGAAAATAAAACAGTGATATTTTTTTCAGAAGAAGATTCTCTGTTGGCAGTTATTGCAATCAGCGATAAAATAAAAGTTACTTCTAAAGAAGCCGTCACAAAATTAAGTGAAGAAGGTATTGAAGTTTATATGCTTACCGGAGACAATGCCAAAAGCGCGGCTTCTGTAGCAAACGCAGTTGGAATCAAAAATTTTCAGGCCGAAGTTTTACCGGCTCAAAAAGCTGAATTCGCTAAAAAACTACAGAGTGAGGGAAAAGTAGTGGCCATGGTCGGGGATGGTATTAACGATTCACACGCTTTAGCTCAGGCCGACGTGAGTATTGCAATGGGTAAAGGCTCCGACATTGCAATAGATGTGGCCAAAATGACCATTATTTCTTCTGATTTAATGCTTATACCAAAAGCTCTAATTTTGTCAAGAAGAACTGTTAGTGTAATAAAACAAAATTTATTCTGGGCTTTCATTTATAACCTTATCGGCATTCCATTAGCGGCTGGTGTTCTTTATCCTGTTAATGGTTTTTTACTGAACCCTATGATTGCAGGAGCTGCAATGGCCCTGAGTTCGGTAAGTGTGGTAAGTAATAGTCTTCTTTTAAAAATGCGCAAAATAAACTAATCCAAATATTTTACAATTCTTATCAATAACTATATAAATAAATGTGAGCCGTTGTGCCGACCTTTGCATTATATATTTAAAACATCATGGAAAAATTAAAATTTAAAACCAATATTAAATGTTCAGGTTGTATTGCGAAAGTAACCCCATACTTAAACGCAACAGAGGGCATAAAAAAGTGGGAAGTGGACATTAATAATCCTGAAAAAATCCTGATAGTAGAAATAGAAGGTATTGACCCGGCAAAGGTTATTGAAGTTGTTAAAAAGGCAGGATATGAAGCCCTGAAAATAGAATAATTGTGAAAGTGACTTGTGTAGTCAAACAATAATTAATCAAAGTGAACAGTGATTTCAAAATCTTATCTATATTGCACTTTATTGCTTAACAGCATTGGATTGATTGATTTTTAGCGAACTAATAGTACATGGCACAGGAACTTTTAATATTACAGAACAAGACAATATTCATATCAAAAAAACTTCAGGCAGACAGTCCTTTAATGAAATTAAAAAGCTCTGTTGCGCATTTAGTTGATGAATCCTTAATAAAAATCACCCGGATACCGTTTTCTTTTACCCCTAAGGCCAAATGGATATTTTTTTCCAGTAAAAATGCAATTGAACATTTTTTTGCTCAGAAACCTGACTTACTGCCTGGTGTTCGATATGGGGTCTTAAGTAAAGAGTCGGCTGCTTTTCTTTCAATGTATGGTAAAACGGCCGATTTTATTGGGGAGGGTGTTGATCTTGATGTTATAGCGAAAAACTTCAGAGATGTTTTAAAAAATGATAGTGTGTTGTTTCCTCAGGCAATGGACTCGCTTCAGACTATTCAGAAGCAGATTTCGTTTTCTAATAATATATACAACCTTTACACTTATAAAACAATTTTAAGAACCGACTTCGATTTGCCTCATGCGGATATTTTGATATTTACAAGTCCTTCTAATGTGAATGCTTATTTGAATAAATATACTTTGGATAATAGTCAGACTATTATTGCTATGGGTAAATCAACAAAGTACAGGTTATCTGAAAACGGTGTAAAGAATGTGTTAATGCCCGACTCGTTCGGTGATCCAGGCTTGTATCAGCTTTTGACAAAGGATCGCGTTTCTGTTTAGCGACCTTTCTAAGTTTATTCAGGTTTTTCACAATCAGTCGAGTCATCTGAACAGCAGGCTTCGGTTGGTTCCGCGCAGCCGTCAGGAGAACATTCTGAGGTCGTACATTCAATGCTATTGGCCGCAGATGCTGCCTGATATTTTGAGTATTCAAAATAACTTAGAAAACCAATACTTAGAATAAGTCCTATCCAAAAAACAGCTTTATTAATTTTTTCTTTTCTTATTTCCTTATTTGAAGGAGCGCAATCGCAGCTTCCATTTGTATTGCAGCTGGATTTGGGCAAGACGTAAAGTGAATAATATGAAATTGTAAATGAAACTGCGCTAACTGCGATCAGTATGGGTTCTAGAGCGCTTACCAATGGTGAACTTGCAATAGTAGCCGAGGATACTCCGAATAATGACGCGATTGGGCTGGCGCAAACCCCAACACATGCTCCGCTCTTGCAACAAGATAGCAGCACCGGCGCAGCTGACGATAGTCCTCCGGTTATTGTAGTCCAAATTGATTTTTTTTGTTTCATAATAATTCCTGCGGATTTTATAAAGCGAATAACAGAAAAATATTCTGCTATTCGCTAAAAAGTTTATAAGATAGTTTATTAACAACAGCCTGATCCCGGTTTACAGCATTCGTCTTTTTTTGCAAACACAGTAATGCTGTATATTCCCACTCCGGATTTTTTAAACGCGTTAATTTCTTCTTCGCTTACATATTCTTTAAGAATATCGTCTGGAATCGTTATGGCTTTTTCCTTCTGGATTGTAATATTGGTAAATCCTGTTTCCTTAATTAATTTAAGGCATTCATCTTTCTGGATAGCTCCTGCAATACAACCGGCGTACATCTCGGCAACATTTTTAAACGACTGGGGTAATTCACCCACCAGTACAACATCTGAAATACTAAAGTGTCCGCCGGGTTTAAGCACTCTTATAATTTCTTTAAATACGTTTTCTTTATTCGGTACCAGATTTAAAACACAGTTACTCACCACAACATTAGCAGTATTAGCTGTAACGGGCATTTTTTCAATATCGCCCTGGCGAAACTCAACATTGTTGAATCCCAGCTTTTCGGCATTTGCTCTGGCTTTTTCAATCATGGCTTCAGTAAAATCAATACCAATAACCTTTCCTTCGGCACCGACTTCGTGTCTTGCGACAAAGCAATCGTTTCCTGCACCACTACCAAGATCAATCACTATATCGCCTTTTTTAATTTTTGCAAACTGAGTTGGAAGGCCACAACCTAATCCCAAATCGGCATCGGGATTATAACCCTCCAGTTTGCCATAATCATCTGCCATAAGATTGTATACTCCATCGCCGCAGCAAGCCGAGGTTGCTCCACAGCAGGAAGCTGCATTTGTTTCTTTATCCTGTAAAGCAATTTCACTGTATTTCTGCCTTACCATTTCTTTGATTTTATTTGTTTCCATTTTTCCTGTTTTTTAATTATTATCGTAATTTGCCGATATTTTAAGTCAAATTTTTTTAACAACATCTGTTCTTTGATGAATACGCCGAAAAAAGAGTGTTTAAATAATTTTTAGCATTTTCCCATTCTTTCTCATCAATGCAATAACATACCTTAACGCCATCGATGTCGCCAGTAATCAACCCGGCTTCTTTCAACTCCTTTAAGTGTTGCGATACTGTACTTTGAGAAAGAGGGAGCTCATCAACAATATCGCCGCAAATACAGGATTGTTTTTTAATCAGTAATTGTAGAATTGCAACACGTGCAGGATGCGCCAATGCTTTTGCGTATGTAGCTATTTTATTATCCTTTACGGTAAACTCTTCTTTTTTTGTGGCACCCATATTGTGTACTATTTATCGCAAAATTACGATAATTAAATATCGGATAATGTTAAAAGTTTAAAATTTTTATAATGGATTGATTTTGAGTGTGAATTTCAAAGTGGTTGGTCAAACTTATAGAGTATTATATTGTGGTAAGCACTTTGTCATTTTTGAAACAACGTGCTTACCTTCAATACATCAATTAATTTCCGGGAGGAATGGCAGCTGGTACAACGTTAGTTACAGGCTTGGTAGTTTTAAGAAACGCAAATACGGCGCTTAAATCTTCATTTGTCATTTGTGAATAGTTTGGCCAGGGCATTGGTGGTAATAATGGTCTTGTTCCTTCCATACCTTTGTATTTGCCCTCTTTCATGGCTTTCATAAATTGCTCCTCTGTCCAGTTTCCAATACCTGTGGCATCGGAAGTTAGATTAGCCGCGAAAGATACTCCCCAGGGACCAACGGCTGCCGTATTGTGCATATTAAAGAGTACCCAGTTTTTAGCTGTTGCTTTGTCGTACTTGTCAATTGTTATCTTTTCAGGATGACCGGAAAGTAATAAACTGGGGTCTTCATGCGGAATACCATTTTCCACCACTTTTGGCGAATGGCAATCGCCACAGCCTGCTATTCTAACTATATATTCGCCGCGTTTGATTTTTTCTTCGTAACTGACAGGCTTATTTGCGGATTCACTGGAAACAGCAGTTCCGGTTGTTTTATTGGTTTGTTCCGTCCGTTCATTGCATGACGTGATTCCCATGCTGGTAATGATTCCCAAAGCTAGTGTAAGTGTTGTTTTTTTGTGTAACTGGTTTGTTTTCATATAGGTTGTTTATTTGTAATGTTTTTGTTTGTTATATGAAGACCTTTCAAATTGTTTTGTGGGTAAAAGGCTTCACGGTGTCTATGACGATTGTGATAGTTTAAAAGTTACAACCCAATGAAAAATATTTTCATCTGCATAATTCATCAGTGGTTATATCTGTTTTCTGCTTTTTCAAAAATAATCACGCCAGATGTTTTTGGTTTTACGGGTATCATATTTGCTACTTATTTGGAGGTAATACCGCAAATCTGGTTTTTGGCTTTTAAAAACAGTCGGTCACCGAAAAACAGAAATTAACCACGCTGGCTGAGCTAACTTTACTTACTAAAATTGAACATGATGAAAAAAATATATTTTTTTACGCTCTTTATTTTTCTTTTTATTAACTCAAATTTCGCCCAGACAAATCTTTCGGGTACATTACCATGTAATACCACACTTACCATAGGTGGTTCACCTTATAATGTATTGTCAACAATTATTGTTTCTTCGGGTTGCAATTTGGTTGTAAATCCTGGTGTTGAGATAAAAATGGCCGAGAATGCGCACCTGATCATAAAAGGTAAAGCCAGCTTTATGGGTACTGCTTCACAGCCTATAAATATGCACGCAAGTGATACCATTTGGGGAAATATTTTTCTTGATAGTACGCTTGCTCAAAAATCATCATTTAATTATGTGATCATTCAGAATGCGAGAAAAAGTGTAAAAGTAACGCAGGAACCTGGTGCTATTTATAGCTTTTTTTCAAGTCTTGAAATTAAAAACTGCCATTTCAAAAATAACCTGCGTTGTTGGGTCGGTTATCAAAGCCCGGGAGTGTTAATTAAAGATTGTATTCTGGATTCAACCAACTCCGGTGAAAAGATTCACGGGCAATATTGCCATGATGCTATTGTTGACGGAGCAATGTTATACGCTACACGTGGAGATGCTGATGGTATCGATTTCGACGCGTCGAACGATGTTTTAATTGCCAATTCAAAAATTTACGGAGGCGATGATGATGGAATAGATATTGGACAGTGCGACAGTATTGGTTGTGATACCGTAACCGTACGTAACAATTACATTTTTAATATGGCAAATAAAGGGGTTTCAAACGGTGAGTACTGTAAAAACATCAGCATACACCATAATGTAATTGTTAGCTGCGCTATAGGAATTGGCGCTAAGTCCGGCGCAAAGGCAAAAGCAGATCATAATACGTTATATGGTAACCGTATGGGTGTAAAATCCTATGAACATACACAGCAGATATGGGGCCCCGGCAGTTTAACAGTAACCAACTGCATCATTGCAAACTCTGATACAGTTTATCACGTTGATCCAACAGCTTTTTTATCGGTATCTTATACTCTTGCCGACGATACATTAATACCAGGTACAGGAAATATTAAAGGAAACCCCTTGTTCATCTCTCCGGGTTTATATCCAACCGCAGATTTTCATTTAAACAATAACTCACCGGCCATCAACAGTGGCGACCCTTCTTTTCCTACAGATCCTGATAACAGCAGAACGGACATGGGTGCATTTTACACCGGTGTTGCATCGGTTTCTTCTAACGTGCTGTTCAATGAACCTGGAATTTTTCCTAACCCGGCTAAAGACATTTTCAATATTCGTTTTTCTTCTAACGCCAGTACAGGAAATTCAGGACATCAGATCAAAATATATAACGCAACGGGAGATTTGGTATATACCGAAAATATATTTCCGGGAACTTTTGCAAAGGACTACTTTGTTAACCTAAGTACTCAACCCAAGGGTGTATATTACCTGCAGATTATTTCGGATTCCAAAATAATTAGGAGTAAACTGATATTGAATTAAATTTGTATCACCCCCAATTTTCACTTCTTAGCTTGTTTATTTAATCAGAAAATATCCTTCAAACAATGTATCTCTGGCGAGTATTTTTCTGAAGGAAGATATGGAAATAAAGGTACTGGGAACAAAAGGTAAAATTCCAGGTGGTACAAATAATCATTCTCTTCACTCAGGTATACTGATCGATGGAAACATTCTGATGGATTGCGGTGAACGGATTTTTTTGAACACACATCCCGAGCTGATCTTATTTACACATTATCATCCTGATCATGCTTATTTTATGAGTACATGCGAGCAGTTCTATCCCTCTGTTCCGGCATACGGGCCTGAGGTAAATAAGTTTACCGGTTCTATAAAAATGATAAAGGATGTTTTAATATGGAGGGATTATAAAATAACTCCTGTTCCCACTGTACATAGTAAAAAACTGAAGTCACAGGGTTATATAATTGAAAAAGATAAAAAGCGCATTTTTTACTCTGGTGATATGCATTCGATTGATAAAGAATATCATCCTTTGTTAAAGAACATTGATCTTGTGATTACAGAAGCAAGTTTCATACGAAGGGGAGGAGTGGGAAGGAAAGATCCGAAAGGTATAAGATATGGACATGCCGGAATTCCTGACCTGGTCGATTTTTTCAGAACAATTACAAATCATATCCTGTTTACCCATTTCGGAACCTGGTTTATTAAGGATAGTGACAGGGCCACAGCAAAATTGAAGTCCTTTGAAAACACAAAACTGAAAATTGATATTGCGTGGGACGGACGTGAAATAAATATATAGCAGGATAGTTAAGTAGTTAAACCTCAAATACTCTGAATGTTTGATTTGTAAAGAGTTCGTTCCTGTGCTCTTACGCTCGGTTGGCTGGCCCGTCGCTGAGCGTGCGGAAGGGTGAATTGGTTTTTCGTTGGAAAGTCAGCAAAGGCGCTTGCGTTTTTATTTTGCGCTTAAGAGTATTTACAATGGGGCGCAAAATAAGTTACGTCGCTTGAATTTTCTGGAAAAATTAAGTGCGGGCCGAAGGATCGAAACGCCTTGTCTTTTGGCCACTTTTTGACTAAGAAAAAGTGGCCAATAAAAATAAACTACAAAATTACTTTTGGAAGGTTACTAAGTATTTTCTGATAAGACAACAATTTAAAATTGTCAAATCGTTCCTAAACTGCACTACTATCGGTTGCTATTTAAAATCAGTCGCGCTGTTTTGGTTTTTGTTCCAAGTTTAATTTGCAATATATAAATACCCGGACTAGTATCGCTAAGCTCAACAATTTCATTTTTGCAGCCATTTACTATAACCGGTGGTTTATTGTATACAAGCTGGCCTGCGGAATTAAAGACTTTAACTGACATTAGTTCTCCACTACTTCCAGAACAAATATCAAAAATAAATGAACCAGTGCCTGGATTCGGATAAACAGTTATTGTAGATTGATCATTTGTTATTTCATTAACAGATACCAACACATTCGAGTTTTTAAAAACGGCAGTATATGTTTTGTTAATGTCTGCTGCAGGAAATACCTGCGTGGCATTACCACCATGTACCCATTGGGTAAATGTGTAAACTGAATCATTAAAGTTTTGTGGAGTAACCACACCAATTGAGTGTAACATACCTGAAACAACTTCAACAGAGTAATTGGTAGTTACTGGTTGATCGTTGAACAGTAACTGTAGTCCGCCAGGCTGGGTTAAGAGTGTAATTGTTGATTTTTTTGGATGCAGATCAAACTTTGCAGTGTCGGTTGCACCCTGGTTATCGGTTACAACCAGGTATATCCGGTACCATACATTGGCTGATTTTTCCCCGTCGGGAGAAATGGAAAAGGTACCGTTTGTAATTCCAGGCTGAATGTATGGTCCTGGATGAAAATGCTGATCGTGATAAAAACTAACTATCCACTTAAATGCTGAGGCTGGCAAATTACCATCTTCCACGTCGGTACCGGTTCCTGAAAAAGAAATAACATCTCCACCACGGTATAATGAGCCTGCCGTTGGTGTAAGTATAGTTGCTACTGGTTTGGTATTAAATCCACTAACGGTAAGGGACGCAGCGTTGCTTGTGACGCTTCCGAAAGCGTTACTTACCACAGCGCGATAGGATCCTGCATCAGAATTCTGCACGTTTGTAATAAGATAGTAAGCTGCGTTAGCACCAGCAATATTCTGTCCGTTTTTTTGCCACTGGTAACTGAGTGGTGTGGAGCCAGAAGCTGAAACATTGAAGCTGGCCGATTGCCCTGCCGGAACCGTTATACTGTTGGGTTGACTGGTAATAACTGGTGCGCTATTGTTACTGCCGCTATAAATAATTTTGTATAGTGCATTTTGACTAATGCTGAAGTAATAAAGATTACCATCGTTGCCGGCTTTAATATAATTACATGCTGAAGGAAGATTGGACGCGAAATTATGTTTTACAACACCGGAAGAAAGATCCAGATAATTGATCCAGCCACCGCAATAGTCGATATAAAAGTATTTACCAAGATATTGTGAAGGATAATTACTTGCGCTTGAATTAAAGAACTGTCCACCGGTAATTGAGCAACCTGCATTACTATTGCCTTGTCCATGTGGGTAGGCATAAACAGGATTTGAATAAGCGGGATTATTATGGTATCCTTCTGTGGATGGCCAACCGAAATTCTTGCCACCAGTAGTGCAATCATTTATTTCTTCCCACGAAAACTCTCCTACATCATTAACAAATATTTTTCCGGAGCCTGCCGCTACAGTCCATGGGTTTCTGAGGCCCAACGCCCATACACGGCTTGCAGCTTCTGATCCGCTGAAGGGATTGCCGGCTGCTGCACTACCATCTTTGTTAATACGAAGCACTTTACCTTTTATGGTGTGGATGTTTTGTGAATTACTATTAATATTATCATTACCAATCCCAATGTATAATTTTCCATCCGGTCCGAATGCGATCCCTCCGCCGCAGTGAATGGAATTGGATAATTGATCGGTTTCAAGAAGAATAACTTCACTGCCAGTAACCGCTAAATCACCATTTGCAGTAAATCTGCTTAACCGGCCTTTAATAGAACCTGAAGTTGTGTAATACACATATACATAGTTATTACTGCTGAAATTGGGGTCAAGTGCAATGCCCGCAAGTCCGTGTTCGCCCTGCTGATCAACAGAAACCTGCAGGAAAGGAGTTCCTAGGACGGCGCCATTTTTAATGATCTTTACCTTGCCAGCTTTTTCGGTGCAAAATATTCTTCCATCGGGTGCAAAAGCCATTGCCGTAGGATAATAAATGGTGGCCACTTTCACCTGACTAAATCCTGAGGGATAGGTTTGCGATTTAAGTGCTGACACTTGCAGTATTAAAATCAAACAATAAAATAATATAGTTTGGATTATGCTTTGCTTTAGGGGCGGGTTACATTTTCTCTTTTCCATGCTTCACGTTTTTCATTCTTCAAAACAAAGTTACGATCGATTTAAGCCGTAAATTTTTCTTTTCGGTAAGAAGGAAAACAGAATAGCTATGAAATAAAAACCGTGTGGTGAAGTTCAATTGCACAACCGATCCAAGATTAATTTTAGCGAATTTTAATAAAACAACCTGTTATTTTTATTAATCAAAGTGGCCGGATAAGTTGAAAGCTGGTGTGTTTCGCTTTCCTGGGCTATTTGTCAGAATGTTGAGCTGGCAATCAGTTCTTTTATTGCTTCAGTCCTTTTCGCCGGGTCGTTTAGTTTTTTCAACGTGTTTTTATTTTTTATTTTAAAGCCCCTGAATGAATTTGTAGTAAATTCTTTTGTCATTTCGTAATAGGTGCCGGTAAAAGCAACGGGGGCTTTATGCGCCAATGTTTTAGAATAGGAAATGGATAAAATTCCGTAAGGTTGCTCAACCCTGTTCACTTCAAAATAATTAACCTGGTAAATCATGGTTAATGTGCCATTATCATATTGCGATGCAATTGTTTTCCAGCTATTGGTTGGTACGCCATCTGCCGAAATCTGATCTCCGTTTTGCAATATTTCCCCGTCTTTATAAAAGTTTGTATACAAGCCATAATACTTTTCCCCTTCAATCTCAATCATGTCAAACCAGGTTCCCTCTATGTAGTCTTCACCAAGTATCAATTCTCTGATGCGCTCCGACCTTTCTACAATTTTTTCAACAGCTAATCCCAAGAATTTAAAAATTAGAACCAATAAAACAATACCGAGCAGTAACGCTAACGTCTCGCTTTCCTGCCTTGATTCTTTAAATTTTTCAATAATTATTCCTTCGATGCTTAATACAACTACAATTAAAATTATATTGAGGTTCTTGTAAAAGTTCTCAAGTTTTTTCATGAATTTGGAACAAGAAGCTTTACCGCATTCTTTTAAACAATTGGTACAAGAATTGTTCCAGTGGTTATTCATTCACGTTCTGGTATTTTTTTCCTGTGTTTACACTGGTTTTAGGAGGGTTTTAGAAGTTGGCAAGCTTGTTTTTTTTAGATTGTTTAAGGGCAGATGCCTATGATACAAACATCATCTACCTGTTCCAGATTGCCTTTCCATTCATCAAACGTCTTTGAAAGAATTGCCTGTTGAACCGGCATTGGTTCATGCGCTATCTCAAGCAGCAGTTCCTTTAATTTTTTATACATAAATTTCTTCCCGTTCTCTCCTCCAAACTGATCGGCAAAGCCATCGGTAAGTGTATAAACCACATCTCCCTTTTCAAGTTCAAACTCATGCTGTATAAAAGGTGTTGCATCTTTATCGTGTTTGCCCACCGGCATTTTGTCTCCTTTTAGCTCTATCAGCTGGTTCCGGCGCACTACCCATACAGGATTGTTTGCTGCGGCATAGGAAAACTTTTTATTTTTAAAATCAAAGCAAATCAGTGAGGCATCCATTCCATCTTTTCCCCCTTCTTTACTGCCATCTTTTTTAAGGCGTTGTATAATTGTGTTGCGTGTGTGGTTAAAAATATCAGAAGGAGCATTTAGTCCGTGTTCAACAGCTTTTTCCAGTGATGAAATATTAAGAATGCTCATAATGGCGCCCGGAACGCCATGTCCGGTACTATCAGCTGTGGCCAATGCAAAATTACCGTTACTTAGCCGGGTTGCCCAGTAAAAATCGCCGCTAACTACATCTTTTGGTTTAAAAAATACAAAGTAGTCATTCAAATTTTCACTCAATACTTCTGAAGAGGCAAGAAAACTCCTTTGTATGCGTTCGGCGTAGTTTATGCTATCGGTAATTTCTTTGTGTTTTTCTTCCACCAGATTTTTCTGACGCGAAATTATTTCATTCTGTTTCTGGGTTTCCAGTTCTTTCAGTTCAATTATTTGTTTTTGTTTATGCGTAACCCTGAAACGGTTTACAATAAAGCCTGTAAATAAAAGCACGAGTGCAAGCCCTCCATACAGGGTATAGTTTCTGGTTTTTGCCTGCTTGAGCTGTTCCTGCTGAAGGGATATTTCAGCATCTTTAATTTTTTGTTCACTCAAATGTTTAACACTATCTGCTGTTGCTTTCTTTTCGTATTCAAAATTTAATTCGGAGCGTAACGACTTTTTTGTGTTTTCTTCATTGAACAAGCTGTCTCTTGCTGCACTAAAGAGCTGAAACTCGCTGTAAGCCTGTTTATAGTCGCGCTTCAGGTCATATAATCTGCTTAGGGAATAATGCTGGTTTTTTATCGTGTTGAGGTCTCTCACTTCTTTTCCGAGTGTTAAAGCTTCTTTGAGAATGGTTTCCGCTTCATTTAATTTTTTCTGCTCAATGTATATTGAACCGATAGAGCCTTTTAATCTTGCTACACCTCCTTTATCATCAATGTCCTGCGCCTTGCTTAGCGCTTTATAAAGGAATTCAAGCGCTTTTGAAAAATCTTTTTTCTTTTCATATAGGTTTCCAATATTTCCCAAGGTATTTGCAATATGCAATTTCAAATCCATGCTCTCGGCCATTGCTAATGATTTAAAATAATACTCCAGTGCTTTATCATATTCATTCAAATGCATGTACACCATTCCAATGTTTCCCAGATCTACCGCAATACCACGCTTGTCATCCATTTTTTCGGCGAGGTTCAGCGCTTTAAAATAATAGTCAAGAGATTTTTGATATTCCTGAATTGCCTGATAAACGTTTCCGATATTGGCTAAGTGAATGGCTGAAACATTATCGAGTTTAAGCTCTTCGGTTAATTTAAGGGCGCCAAAGTAGCACTCCAGCGCGCGGGCATAATTTGCCTGATCTTTAAACACATTACCCATACTGCCCAGGCTTGAAGAAATTCCTTTTTTATCGCCAAGGTCGGTAGACAGTTTCAGTGAAAGTGTAAAGTAATCCAATGCCGCTGTCTGGTTTCCCTGAACACTTTGAATAATGCCCAAAGCCGTATTACTAACCGCTTTTTGTTTTTTGAAAAATGTAGCCTCTTTGCCTTTATACGACAATAGTTTTTGCTCTTCAAATTTGAGTGCCAGATGAGCTATGCTATCGGCCTTATCATACGCCCCTATGTAAATGTATTCGCGACAAAGAGAGTTGTATGCTTTTACGAGCGTAGTATCATTTTTAAAATTAACAGAGCTGTTATTCAACTGCATGCTTAATTTACGCAGCGAATCAATGTTACGGTTTTGCGCAATGAGCGATGCCGGACTGGTGAACATTATGCAGAGAAGCAGACGGGCTGTTAACTTAAGGGCTGAATAATTGAGCAGATCAAACATTTTCCAGAAGGATAGTTTACGAATTTAAATTACTTATTGGTTTTTTGCACGTGTTAAAGCCGCTTATTTGTTTACTGAGTTAACTTTTTACTAACAATCCGGGTTTTGCATGAATTGAAACCTTCATGACATTGACTGATGATTTTTTTGGATAATAATTAATCTCTGGCATTTGAAGCTACCTATACCAGTTCATCTTCAAGGGGCTAAATATCCCCAACCAGAAACAAATAGCTGACTTATGCCATGCACGCATTCCTGTTCAATAGACTTTAATCATAATAGTTATGTGCAACTGGTGCATTTTTTGTGCAGGCATATCCATAAACAACTCAATTATGGTTATGGAAGATATTAAGGTGGGAGGGAAGGAGCACAAGCCTATGAGGTTTCTGGTGTTTTCAGCTTCATTAAGGGAAGACTCATTAAATACAAAGCTTGCCAAACTTGCCAAATTACTGATTGAAAAAAACGGAGGTATTGTAGATTATGCAACCATGTCGGAATTCGATTGCCCTTCCTATAATCAGGATATCGAAGCGAAAGGAATAATGCCTGAAGGCGCTGAAAATTTTAGAAAAAGATTACTTGAAAATAATGGTTTTATTATTTCATCACCAGAGTATAATTTTTCAGTGCCCGGCAATCTTAAAAATAGTATTGACTGGGTATCACGTTTCAGGCCACAACCCTTTAATGAAAAGCACGGACTGTTACTTTCGGCTTCTCCCTCGATGGCAGGAGGAAACCGCGGATTGTGGACACTACGCGTTCCACTTGAGCATTTGGGATCAAGAATATATCCTAATATGTTCTCGTTGGCAATGGCCCACCAGGGATTTAGCGAAGATGGCACATTAAATAATAAAACTTTATCAGAACGGTTCGAAGCTAATCTTGTTGCGTTTATGAGTTTAACCGAAGCTGCCACTCATTATCCATGTATTAAGAAAGCATGGGTTGAGTTTTTAGGTGAGAAACCGGATCGCGCTATTGACCGTGTTGAATAAAGGTAACTATAAACCATCGTTCACTTCAACCAAAATTTTTTCAATTAAATTTTTTATACCATGAAAGCAGTTGTTATAAATAAATACGGAGGTACTGATGTAATAGAAATTTCCAGCAACAGCCCAAGGCCTTTAGTAAAAGCAGGCTACGTTATAGTTGCGGTACACGCGGCAAGTTTAAACCGGATTGATTCAATAATTCGTGCCGGCTATATGCATAAAATGATGCCATTGAATTTTCCTGCTGTTTTAGGAGGCGACTTTGCCGGCATTGTAACCGAAGTTGGTGAAGGTGTTACACTTGTAAAAGTTGGTGATGAGGTTTATGGTCAGGCCGGAGTATTTCTTGGAGGTTCAGGTTCGCTTGCTGAATATACTTCTGTGGCTGCCGACAAAGTTTCAAAAAAACCACAAACGATTGATATGACCACAGCTTCTTCATTGCCTCTGGTTGGCACAAGCGCAATTCAGGCTATTGAGGAGCACATCAATATCACGAAAGGTCAGAAAATTCTGATTCATGGAGGAACCGGAGGCATAGGTTCGCTGGCTATACAATTGGCTAAAATGCATGGAGCGTATGTTGCAACTACGGTGAGTGGTTCTAATATTGAACTGGCAAAAAAACTTGGCGCCGATGAAGTTATAGATTATAAAACTCAGGATTTTTCTTCTATTGTAAAAGAATATGATGCTGTTTTGGTTACTGCAGCCGATGCCCTTGATAAGTCATATCAAGTATTAAAAAAAGGCGGCGTGCTTGTTTCTACTCCCGGCCAGGTAGATGAGAAGTTGTCAAAAGAATATGGCATAACAGGTATTAATCAAATGACGCAGGCAAACACTAAACAGCTTAGCAGGTTGGCTGAGTTAGTTGACAAAGGCAGTATTAAACCGTTAGTTGAAAAAACTTTTTCTCTTAAAGAGGCTAAGGAAGCGTTTGATTATTTCGAACAAAAACACCCCAAAGGTAAAGTGGTGGTTAAGGTAAAGGAATAGAATCAGTTGTAAAGGTTTTATATTTCTTCGCTTCTTAATGATGATTCACAACTCAAAGTCACAAAGCAAGCCTGATGTAAGGTTTGCTCGATATGGACTAAGTTTAATATTCAGACATTATCTCAAAGTAAATCAAAGAGGGTTATCAGGTGTCTTCGAGAATTTCTGGCACTACTCAGGTACGGTGGTTGAGGCTCTCGAAACCACCGCAGTTGTTATTATAATATTAAGTGTGAAGAAGAGTTCGAGATTAAATACACTAAATCCCTTCTGCCTGACGAACCTCACCGCACGCAGCAAGGCCTGCACAGAAGTTCAATATTTCCTTTTTAAACCTGAAGCATCCTTTATCAACTGTTTCAAAATATCCATGTATGGCCTTTGCTAAAATACCCAGGTTATCCGCGTTGTATTCCGGCCTTGAAAAATAAACAAGATTTGACTGCAAATATGTTTCAAAATTCTTTTTGTTTGTTTCGGAAACAGCTGGCCCGTAAATTGCATCCTTTAAAATTTCCCCGATTTCTGTTTTCAATTTTTGTTCGGCAACTTCAAAATTTTTAAAGTTCCGCTCAATTACATCATAGGGCGTGGTATGATTTACAAAATCTGTATCCCTTAGCGTATCCCTGTAAAATTGTTCGCGCTTAGTGAAATCCGTATCCAATCGTTTAAGCGTATCGAACAAAGTGCTAAACTTATTGCTAACTCCTTTCCTTTCTGCACTGGATTTAAAATACAGATAGATCTGCTGATCGTGATTTGCCAGTTCTTTTTCGAGATTTTCAAGTTCTTTGTTAACGCTACTGATTAAGGTTGGACAATCATCTGCCTTGTAATTTAACCCATCATAAATAAATTTCTTTACCTGGGCTTCTCCCTTGTTTATTTCTTTGAGGGTGGTCAGGTCTGTTTTAAGTGCGTTCAAAGTATAAACTTTATCCATCACGGCATCTGAAAACAGGTCTTTTAATTCAATGTTTGGGGTACCCGGAATTCCGGCATCAGTCGCCAGGTGGCGGTGATTAAAATAGTTATTGAAAAGCGGGTCGAATGAAGCTTCATCAAACCTCTCCTGGTATATTTTTTCAAACTCATGTAAATCAATCAACTTTATTTCTCCCTTTTGTTCAGCGTTAGGAAATACCTGCGCTGTTATTTCACAAGATGTATTCTCCTGGTTTCTTAAAAGAGTTAACGCAAGGCGGTTATCCTGTTTCCTGGCAGGGATATTTAAAATTCGTAAACGCTGTACCCTGTCTTCGGTATCGGGATGTGAAGCCCAACTGTTTTTGATAATCAGCTTTGACTTATTGTAACGTTTGAGGTCTTCGCTGGTAGGCATTGGCAAACCATCCTGCAAAAGAATACCATTGCGAACCGATAAAAACGTATATACGAAGCGGTGCTGCGAAAAAATATCCCTGGTGCACACCGAATCTTCATATTTTTCGATGTAATATTCTATTACTGAATTAAAAGCATAATCGGCAATCTCCAGCCGCTGAAGTAAAGTGATAGTTGGCGCTGAACCCGCCACCATAGCGGCTACCTTGTCGGCCTGGAATTCCATTTCACGTGATAAACCCATATAACTAAGGTTTACAAAATTGTACATCTTTTTTAATATCCACTGAATGCCTTCTACTATTCTAAACGCAAACTGCACAAAAATTGAAAAAGTGCCGCTCACATTGTTCCACTTCTCCGCCAGTTGTTCAAACGAACTATTATCGTACAGCATGTTGTAGATAACGCGGTTTATAGTATATACATAACTGCCAATGGCCATGCTCTTTTGCGAGAAGTGGCCGAACTCATGAGCCAGAATTGCCCTGAATTCCGTAACACTCACAGAGTTCATCAAAGCCACACCTACCTGTAGGTTTTTCTTAACCGGAAAAAACATGCTCCAGAAACTGGAATCGTAAAAAACGGCAGCATTAACATCGGTAGCCAGGTAAACTTTTTTAGGAAACTGTGTACCGGTTTCAGCCACCACTTCATCAATCAGTTCAAACAACATAGGTTCCTGTTCACGTTTGATCTCTTTCAGGTGACTGCGGTCTTCAACATGTTTGCTGAAAATGAATTTGAAAAGAAAAATAGTTACGATGATACCCACGCTTCCAATGCCGGCGCCGAGCAGAAAGGTTAACACCATTGGCTTTGCAATGATGAGAATGAGGCCAAGCCAGATAAATAAGGCGGTGAGACCCAGCGCCGCAATTACCAGCAAAAAATACATGCCAATAAAATAAATAATCGAGAGTACTGCTTTGCCGGCCATTTTACTATACTGTGCAGCTTCTGCAGATGCTTGGAGGGGGGAAGAATTATTCATAATAAAGATTTTTGTTCGAGCCGGCTGCCTGAGTATGCGTATACAAGCGCCTGTACTTTTTGTTCAACGAACATAAGAATTTTGTGATGATTGTTTATAAAACCAGACAGATTAATTCTTAAAAATTATCCGCATAAATAACAATTCAGCTCCAGCAAGAATTACTCAAACAATTATGGCAAATTATGTATTTTAGTGCATGATGAAACGTGGCCTGCTTTTATTTGCCTGCTCCTTGCTAACCTTTTGCGACTTGTTCTCCCGCGCAGGAGGCGGAGGTGGCCATTCATCGGGTGGAGGTGGCGGCCATAGCTTTGGCGGATTCTATGGAGGCCGGGGAGGCATAGGCCATAAATGGACAGCAGATGACACGCGCTATTTAATTATTATTTTATGCTGCATTGTACTCGGCTCTTTTATCATCTGGAATGCTTACAAATGGCTGATCCGCTATCGCTCTTTCAGGGCAAATATTCAATTGCAGCGTTCTGCGCAAAGTGATAAAGTTTGGAGTAAAGAACAGCTTATGCCTTACATTGAGCAGGTGTACCGAAAAATGCAGGAAGCCTGGACAAAGCAGGACATGCGGTTGGCACAGGGACTGGTTACTGTTTCTTTACAAAACAAATTCCAGTTCATTCTCAATAGGCAACGCAGGATGGGCATATATAATTATACGGGTGATATAAGAATCACTAAGATTCGAATTGTGGGCCTTGAAGACTATCTGGATAACCGCAAGGATAATTTTACCGCTTATATATCGGGCACCATGCTTGATGTACTGGTGCGGCATAAGCGCAGGCCTGTAAAGGAAGAGGAAGCTTGTGAATTTGAAGATCTTTATCACTTTGTGCGGCATGACAATCAATGGCTGGTAAGCGAAGTATCAAATATGGTAGACATCTGGACGATTGCAGAACTTAAAATACTTGCGGAAAATTAACTGCCATACTCCCTCTTCTTCCCCGGTATTATATCATAAATTTTGATCCCATACCCTGAGCATTCTTGCCCTGAGTTTGACGAAGTGGGAGTTGAAGCGCATTTTTAATTCTTCATTCTCAATTATTAATTTTCACCATCCTGTACAAATCCCCTGTTTTTTTCATCGCATGGTTGAGATCCTGCCGCGCTTGGCACCATTAAAACCATACTCAAGCCCTCGCGCTTTGAAAAACACCCGAAAGAAGGAGTGCGTATTAATGTGTAAAATATCCAACGCGGTGGTTGAGGCTCTCGAAACCACCGCAGAAAATTTTGAGAACCTCAGACACTGTTAGTGTTTTATTTTATACGATACGGAAAACGTTTAGCAGATTTTCTGTTGATGTTATCAATTATTTCGTTGGCTGGCCTTCTCCAGTCCGCATCAATATCATAGGCTATTGACCATAGCGTTACGCCTTCCTTATCCAGTAAAGAACAACTTGATTTTACTTCCTTTGACTTTGCCAGATTTGGAGGAAGCCATGGATAAATTTTGTAATCGCTGAGAATTGCCAGGATTCGAACGCCCAGGTCTATGCCATACGAAGTGAGGTCTGACATTAAGCGGTATTTTTCAACGCGCGTTTTTACCACCGCGTCTACTCCCAGTATTTTTGCCAATTTGCCGGGATCTTCTTTCCATGACGAACGGATATCGATGTTGTTTTCCTTTAATAAGTTTAATGTTTTGTCGTAGTGCTGAACATCTACCCTGATAGGTTTTTTGCCGCCAGAAGTGCTTCGCAGAATTTCATTATAAAACGAAATCATAAATGCTTTACTCTCGCCTTCTTCAATAATGTGCATATCTTCATCAGTAAGCTTTTCGGGTTTCACACCGGTAAAAACCATTTCAAACGGCAGTACAGCAACCGTTTTATGATTTGCTGTTTTTGTATCAAAGTCCGTAGTTAAAAAATAAGATTTGCAACCTGTAAAAAACAGCAACATTAAACTTGCAAGGGCAACTTTCATTTTCGACCGCCACATTATTGAATGCCTCAGCATTGGGGTTGACGTAAGTTTTAAGCCGGGAATTATCGGATATTTTTCTTTAGCAGTCATTTGAATTAAAATTATGATGATCTCTGATTTACATTTTTTTCTTAAATCATTAGCTCCACAAAAAGTTCTGCGTTTAAGCCTGAAACTGAAACGCAAAGAACATGCCCGCTATTAAAGATTTACGCAAAATAATAATGACCGTCACAGACTACTTCTCAAATACGCACTTTTGAACTTGAATGGACGTTGTGTTTTCACGCGGTGGTTGAGGCTCTCGAAACCACCGCTGTTGCTAGCTTTAATTAGTTATCCTTAGAAGTAATCTGTAATTTATTTTCTTTTTTACTTTTCCTTAGATGAAAAGTAAACAATCCGCCGCGGCGGATCAAGGCCATTGATCTTACTTTGCGCTTTTGATTTTTCGCCATTCTTTTTTCCTTGATGAAAAAAGAAGCAAAAAAATCAAGACTTCTGAAAAACAGCTTGAAATCTACAGACTATTTTACCCCGCAAACAAGGCGTGCGCCAGTGACGCCTAAATTAATAATTTGTTTTACGCACGCTGGCGTTTGCTTAGCACAAGCCCCCGCTTAAAATAGCCTTTGATTTACTACGCTGTTTTTCAAATGTCGTTTCTTCGGCTGGTTGAGGCTCTCGAAACCATCGCATGCAGTCATGCTGAACTTGATTCAGCATCTCAGTTCTCTAATATCAATAGCCCTTCCAAAAGGGCTTTTTTTATTATACCTTTTTACACTGTTTTACCTAGGTGTTCACCTAGGTCTTAAAATTTTTTCATGCAGCCAAAAATAAGCGTATGGTGCATTAGTATTGGGTTTCAGAGGAATTGCCCATAATAAGAGCTAGGTTCTGCGTTGAAAACACAATTAGTTATATCAGTTTGAATGGTTACTTTCGGTTTCGAAAAAATGAAAATGTATACCCCGTACATTACTATTTCTTAACCGCAGGCCTTCTTTATTTTTTCGCCAGCATTTCTTAGCACCGGTTTTACGGGAAAAGCTTTTTCAATCTATCATTTAAAAAACGGAGGTTGCCGAAAATCCGGAGAAGAGTAGGTGCGTCAAGATTATGAAAAAAATACTAACATTTATAATCGTGTTTAACTCAGTAATAATATACTCGCAGAATGGTTACGCGCTTTTTGTTGGACTAAGTACCGTTGATAATGCCTTTTATAGCTCCAAATACAAAAAACAATATGGCGACGCCGCGGTGGCCGGCGTGCCAAGTGATATTGCTAAAATGAAATATGTTATTTCAGAAACGCCATATGAATTAACAATCCTAACGGATAAACAGGCTACCAATAAAGCAGTATTAAACAAATTAAGGGAAATTGGCCAAAAAATTAAACCTGATGATACCTTTCTCTTTTATTTTTCCGGACACGGTGATACGGTAAAGGACGTAAGCGGCGATGAACTCTTTGGATATGACCAGGTATTTGTAACATACAATGATTACTTGCTTGATGACTCTATACATGTGCTTTTTAAAAGCTTTTTTGCCAAGTCCAAAAACGTGATGATTGTTGACGCCTGTCATTCAGGTTCCTCATTCAAAAGCAGGAACCTATTTTTTGATCTTAATGTAAAGCCAAAAAGTGGAAAGGAAAAATTCAAATCGCAGAAAGAAATATTATCTGTCGATCCCCTCACTTTATGTTCTTATGCCTCTCTGAACCTACCGGATGAGCCTTATCCGCTTATTTATTTTGGCGCTGTGAGTGATGACAAAACCGCAATGGGATTTCCTACCGGGGGCTTACTCACGTCAGTTTTATACCGTGTATACGACACATACTCAGACCCACAATCTGAGCCTCTTACTTACCAAAAGCTCGCATGTGAAATCAGTAATCAAACAAAAAGAAAAAATCAAATAATGCAATATCATGAAATAGGCAATATTTCTGAGAAACAAAAGAAACAACAACCCTTTAAATTAAAATAACCAATGAAAAAAATCACAATGATCTGTTGTGCCGCTATTCTTGCCGCATGCTCCAGTCAAATCAAAGTATCCCGGGTTTCAGGGAACGATAAAATTACTAACGAATACTATTATGTGTTACCAAAAACAGTTTTTGCAATAGACGTTCCGGTCAAAACCACAAAGTACATTATAGGAAGTGATTTCGTTAAAAACCTTACCGTAGAAGAAATAAAAGTATATAAAGAAAAATACGGACTCGACGAAAAAATATACAAGTCACTTAATGCAGGTAACTCAGGTACTGTTATTACCAAGCAAGAGTGCGGTGATATAACATTCACCACTATAGCACGACCTGATTACAACAAAGTATTTAAAGTTGAACCTAACGCCAAATTTTTAAAGGAACAGGCTTTTACTTTTACATATACTGCCGATGGAATTGCTTCGGAAAGTGAAATTTCAATACAAGACAAGACCTGGGATGTAACTTTTAAAACACTGGAAAGCGTAGCCAGTATAATTGGTGCTGTTAAAAGTGGTAAAGGACCAGACAAATTTGTCAAAGATGATCTTATGGTATTAGACAAGCTCTTGGCTTCCTATTTCGATTTCCAAAGCGTGGGTGCAACAGGAGAAATAAATATATATAAAGAAAAAGTCGCCTATTTAGAAAAACAAATCGCTCAAAGCTTTGGCCAACACTTTTACAAAACCAAAACAGAAACCAAAACCATTCACGTTTTATTTACTCCAAAATCCGACCTAAAAGGCGAATTAAAGCTTTTCAGATTCAAAGAAACCGACGGATCAATTGTACTCAATAATTCGTATAAAGAACAACTTGACGCCTTAGGCTTGGGAAAATTTGCTTTCGGAGATTTTGCCAGCGGAGATAAGGCTTTTACTCTTCAGTTAATTGAAGTTAATGGCGGACTAGGTTTTAACTTTAATGAATATAACAACGGTTCTACCGGCTACGTATATAATTTACCTGCCAATTATCGTATTATTTTAAAAGACGAGGACGGTGATGCCGTAGTCTCACAAGACGTAAAAATTCCGCAATTCGGAAAAATGGCCTCTTTATCTAGTAAGCAAAGTAAATCCAAAATACAGTTTAACACTGAAACAGGGGAACTTAAGAGCGTAACTGGCGAAAACAAAGCTTTCAGCACAGAAACAATTAGTGCTGGTACTTCGGCCCTTAAAAGCGGAGTTGAAACTATAAAGGGTGATGACGAATATACCAGGCTTGATAAAGAAGTTAAGATTTTAGAACTGAAGAAGAAAAAACTGGACCTTCAAAGTTCCATACCTGAATAGGATAAGCCAGTGATAAGGCTTATAAAACATGCAGGAGTGCTTTCGCTACTAGCTTTGATGAACAGTTGAATTTTCTTATATTAGTTTGCTGAAATTCAACCCCAATGAACCAATCTCCCGAACAGTTAGCCCGCGATAATATCGATGCGCAGTTAATTGCATGCGGGTGGATTATCCAGGATAAAAAGAAGCTGAACCTTCTGCGTCTTTGGAGATTGCCGTTAAAGAATATCAAACAGACGTTGGGCCTGCCGATTATATTTATTTGTCGATAAAAAGCCGGCTGGTCTCATTAAGATTAAACATAAAAACGAAGGGCATCATTTAACTACTTTAGAAAAATAGCGTTTGAATACAAATTAGTTTAAAATCATGGCAAATAAATTATTTTTAGTAGGTATAGATAATTATAAACATCATTCCAAACTTAATAGTAGCGTAAGAGATATACTTGGATTTAAAGAAATATTACTTGAAAAGTATAACTTTTCTGAAGATGGTGTCTATGAACTCCTTAACGAGAGAGCTACGAACAAAAATATTCAAGATGGTTTACAGGGATATGTAAAGACTGCCACTGTCGCCGACAACCTTGTAATTTATTTCACAGGTCACGGCGATTATGACGAAAAAACAGACAGAGGATTTTGGATACCTGTAGACGGTGGAAATGATTATACTACTTGGATTCCAAATGATACTATAATAACACTCCTAAGTAAAATTCCCTGTAAACATATTTTCCTTATCTGCGATTGTTGCTTCTCAAATTCTTTGTTAATAACCTCTCAGGGTAAGTCGATTCTTGACTATAACAAACATCCTTCAAGGTGGGCACTAACCTCATCTTATGTTGAGTCACGAGACTCTGATACCGAGTCAAACACTCTCTTTGCAGAAACAATCATTAACTATTTTAGCAATACCGAAAAAGATTTCCGAGTATCAGAACTAATCGAAGAAGTTAAACGGGCTTTTTCAGCAAATTTGCTTCAAAAACCGCAAGGCTGCCCATTACATGTTCAGGGTCATAGGGGTGGGGAGTTTGTTTTTGAGATTAAACAAGACGTCGATGGGAGGAAACTTAAAGGATATCCCGATTTTATTAAAACTCTTCGCTTGTATAGACGCAGTTCCAACTTTACCGAGATTGCGTCAAGAGAGGATAAGACAAAAAAGGTGGGGTTTCAGTTAATTCAGGAAGTAGATAATGTAATAAAAAAAGCAACATACTACCTGTATTTATATGAAGGTATAAATCAAACGCAGACATTAAATGTATTAAAGGAATTTCATAATATAATATTTAAGGACAAAAACCTTGTGATATTTATTCCTTTAGAGAAAGGCCTCCGCAAGCAGAATACACGTAAAAAAAACATCGAAGATAAATTTAAACCAGTTAATATATTTTTTATTGATGATTTTATTCGCGAGCAATGCACCCCATCAATAATTCAAGAGGAAACTGGAAGATTTCTTAGTATATCAAACTTCGTTGCTCCAATAATTAAAACCCTCTCAGTCGACATGTCCGTAGAAAACTACCTGTCTGATTGGCTTGATAAAAGCGAAGAGCCTTTAATGGTCGTGAAAGGAACGGGGGGTATAGGCAAAACCACATTTGCACAGTATGTCGCAGATATTGCTAAGTTGAAAAACAATAACGCAACAATCTTATTTATTGATTCTGTATTAATAAAAGATAGTCTTATAAAAAATCGACGGCATGGGTCATTCCGTGTTTATGATTTTTATGAAGCTCTATTTTCAATTACAGAATCTCTTACCGAAAAACTATCCGAAGAAGTTTTTACCCTTAATATTGATGCAGGTAATATAATTCTCGTTATTGATGGGCTGGATGAGGTCATATCAAAAATACCGGAATTTAATGTAAAAGATTTTATTAGTTCGATTAAGGATTCGTCCAAAAATCTTGGAGGCGGAAAAGTTATCATTACGTGTCGAACTCATTTTTGGGATGCTATTCAAGAGAAAGGTGATTTTACGGAAATAGAGTTGGAACCATTTAATAAACAACAAGCCCAAATATTTTTTGAAAAGTCCTTCCAAGCAAATGAAGCTAAGGTAAAAAAAGGTTTACGACTTGCCGAAGAATTTAGATTCCCTGAAGACTCAGTGTCAAAGACTTTTGATCCGTATGTTTTAGATATTATTCGATCTATTGTAAGCAATGAAGTGAGCACTCTCGAAACCGACCTTTCTCTTTTTTCGTCTAAACTCCTTAAAAGTGAAATCAAAAACGATTACATTATTTACAGAGTTTGCGATCGCGAACGCAAACGAATAGGCCAAATTTCTGTCGATGACCAAATTAAATTTTTTATTCATTTGGCGGTTGTAAATAGAGGCTTTGTCAGGTCGCACAATTTTAAAAATGAAATTGAAGATGCATTAAATCGTAGAATTGATAGTTCAAAAGTAGAATCTTTCAAATCTCATCCATTTTTGAAAAAAGATGGGTCCGCCATCGTTTTTAGATATGATTTTTTAGCAGATATTTTTAAAAGTATATACATTAATTCCAATTTTGATTTTGGCAATATTAGTAATAAAGTTGACAAGCACTTTTTAGAAGTTGTTGGCGAAAATTGTTGGATGGGATCGACCCTTAATCAAGAAGTTGTAAATAGAATTAAGATATGGAACGATGAAAGTCAGATGGTTATTGCAGATATCATAGAACAAATTATTAAAAAGCAAGATTTATCTTTGCCTAGAAAAACTAAAACAATTGCCAATCTTTTTAATTTAGCTTTGACAATTAATTTCAAATTTCTCACCAATGACATAACAACAAACACAACTTTATTAATCGCTTTATTTGGAACTCGCGAAAAAACAATTAAAAACCTAGCGTTAGTAAACATTAGTGCTGACCACAAAATCCGCTTTGACTTTAGTGGCTTGGAAATATCAAACGCGTATATCGATAATTATAATGGCTTTTGGAATTGCAATTTCGACTCGAAAACCGCATTTCATAACTCTACCTTTTTAAATTTATCTCTATTGCAAAAAAGTTCAACGGTTACCTCTGCTGAATTTATTGATTGTACCTTTGATAGCGAGGCGGAATCATCTTTGAACCGTATAGTGTCTCGTTCTGAAAACAGGGTTGAACAATCAAAGTTATTTTTAAACGATTTCTTACATTTGTTTTTCAGTAATGGTAGACTTGGAAGACAATGGGAAGATAAAGTCATTAGCCCTCGATACGTTGGCATTAACAAATATAACCACGAATATAAAAAAACCATTAAAACGCTAAAACGAAATGGTTTATTAATGTCTGCCGATGAAAAAGAAGGAGTTAAGCTTTTTATCCACGATGAACATAAAGAGGATGTGATTCGTTTTATAAAGGATGGGACGATCTCTAACTTAATTAACACAATAATAAAAGAACTATAATACACCCTGACTATCCTTCAGTATTTAGAATTGATATAAGGAAAAATATTATTATCAATTTATGGCTGACTTACTTACTACCAAAGAAATACTAGGCGCTCTTGAAAGCATAATCAAAAATGCCGAAAAGTACATCTGCATTTTTACTTTCAATATTAAGATCGATCCAAATTATTTAACTCGCTTGAAAAATGCTGCCAAACGGGGAGTGAAAATTACGATTGTGTTTGGAGTAGAGAATGGGGATTATGAATTACTAGATGACCTGATTAACATTGAGAATTGCACGGTTTATTTTAAACAATACTTGCATGCTAAGTTTTACTACAATGAAAAAGAATTGCTCGTTGGGAGCATGAATTTATCTGAAGCTTCCGCCAAAAACAATTTTGAACTGGCAGTTTATTTTAAAGGAGATGAATATAAAAGCACAATTCCTAAAGTAAAAAAAGAGGCAAAGGAAATTATTGACGATGCAAAGTTATGGAACAACCCTCACGGACCCGATGATTTTGTAGATTTTGATGAAGACAATCTAGAAGAAGAGTTTTTGAAAAGACCTACCGTTGGCCGATGCGTTAGATGTAAGCAAGAACTTGAGTATAATCTTGCAAAACCCTTGTGCAGGGATTGCTACCAGCAATGGAGCGATTGGGAAAATGAATATTATCCCGAGAATTATTGTCATAGTTGTGGGATTAAGCATGATGATATTTCCTATGCGAAGCCTGAGTGCTATAATTGCTATCAGTTTAATGGGCTTCTTCCTCACAATTAATAGTTAGTCTTGAGCGAAATCGTGCCAACGCTTCGACAAGCTCAGTGTGACTATTTGCTATTAATCCGTTTCCGGGAACTCAGAAAACTAACCTCAAAATCCTAACAACCCGTATCTTTTTTATATTTGTTTATTATATCCTCCGTATGAATAAAGTTGCAGTGCTCTTTTTGCTGTTCTGCCTTAGCTTAAATTATTATTCCCAAAACCTGGTGAGGGGAGTGGTTAAAGATACTTCGCAAACTCCCGTGCCCTTTTGCGCCATGGCTATTATGAACGCTAAAGACAGCAGCGTGGCAAAGGGCAGCCTGAGTGACAGTGTGGGTAATTTTATTTTCGAGAAAATAAAACCCGGTAAGTACTTTATCAAGTTCAACAACGTTGGGTATAAGCCTTCCACTTCCGAGCTATTTACGGTTGATTCGCTGAGCCAGGTAGCACTGCCTGCGCAGATACTGCATGCCGCTGGCATAAACCTGAAAGAGGTGTCAGTGTCGGTTATTAAGCCTGCCATAGAATTTAAAAAGGGCATGACAGTGATGAACGTTGAGAATAATATTTTTACCGCAGGCAATACCGTATTTGATCTGTTGAAGCGCATACCCGGCGTAACGGTGGACGCGCAGAATAACGTGGCTATCAACGGCAAGGGAGGCGTGCGCTTCCTGTTTGACGGAAGGCTACAGCAAATTCCAGCCACACAAGTGATCAATTTATTAATGGGAATGCCGGCCGAGTCTGTCGCGAACATCGAGCTCATTACTAATCCACCCGCGCGCTACGACGCTTCGGGAACCGGTGGACTGATTAACATTGTATTTAAAAAAGCGAAAGTAAAAGGTTTCAGCGGCAGTGTAGCGCAAAGCGTAAGCAAGGGGGATAACTGGCGCGGCGGAACTTTTTTGACGCTTAACTATAAGAGCAATAAGTTTACATTTTACAGCAACACCAACTTCAACTACCTGCATTTTAAAACGGATAATTATTTTCACAGGCAGATCACCGACAGCACTGGCACCTTCGACATCCTTTCACAGGGCGTGCAACAGCCACAACGCAATTTTATATTTGGAAATGCCGGAATTGAATACCAGCTGAGTAAAAAAACGGTGATAGGCGTGAACGTGAATGGTAATGTAGCGAAGGTGCGCAACATTGAAAAAACAAATGTAAATCTTTTATCCCACGGCGATGTTGCCAGTAATTCAGCCGGCTTTGATCACATCTATTTCCAGAACAATTCAAAATCCGACGTACTCAACCCTACTTACAATTTTAACCTCAGTCACAAATTCGATTCGGTTACCAACCTGGCATTCTCAACCGATTACACGAATTATACCGAAGCGCTTTCACGCTTTAACGAGAGTCATTATTACGACGTTTCCTCGGCAGAGATAGCACCGGTAAACCGGTTTGGCAGCGAGAACCACCTTAACTTCAACGTATTTACGCAGAAGCTGGATTTTGACAAGCAGCTAAAAAAATCCTTTCGGATTGAGACCGGCGCTAAATCGAGTTTCGTGGATAACTACGCGAAGTCGGATGTTTATTTCACCGATTTTTCTGCGAATACTCTTTACCGCGACAGCGCTTATTCGAATAACTACAATTATAAAGAGCGCATACTTGCAGCTTACGTCACTCTTGGCAAGGAGTATAAGAAGTTTGATTTCAGCGCCGGGATTCGAACCGAACACACGCTCGTGAACGCTACCAATGCTCCAAAGCCTTTTACACTGCACCGTGATTACATTAACTTTTTTCCAAGTGGTTCGGTGGATTACAAGATCAGTGCCAAACATACCGTGCAGGCCAATTACAGCTATCGCATTGGTCGCCCGAGCTACGACCAGATGAACCCGAGCAGGACATTCAATGACCCTTTCAGCAACGGAGCCGGCAACCCTTACCTGAGGCCGCAGTTCATTCATTCGATCGGCACGAACTATAACTTCGCGCAGATGGTTAACTTTCACGTGAGCTATGACATGATGCGCGATAACATTTATTTTTATACATACGGAAACGCGAGCACAAAAGCTACGATAGATTCTGTATTCAATTATGGTCAGCAGAATTTTACGCACTTCGACGCATCGTTTCAAAAGCAATGGAAGAAAGTCAACGTGAATTTTTTCAGCTGGTACAATTACCGCGACAATTCCACGTTAGTGAATGGTATTTCCATACAGAACTATTCTAACCAGTGGGGGCTGTATTGCGCTACGGATATTATTTTGCCGAAAGATTTCAAGTTCCAGGTGATGGCCAGTTACAATTCCTATAACTTCGACGGGATGCAATCTTATTTCCCGAACGGAAGGGTTGACCTGGTTTTATTCCGGTCCTTCTTTAAAAAGAAACTGGATGTCTCTATCAGCCTGTTCGATGCGCTTTACTCAGATATTCGGCCTTGGTCTACCCAACTGGGCGGACAATACTCCTACTACACCGAAAGGAATGACACACGGCGATTCAGGCTGTGGGTGATGTGGCGCTTTGGAAAGATGCGCATTAACCAGCATGTTAAGCGTAGTAACGACGAGGAAAAGGGAAGGTTGAAGAGTGTGAATTAGGGGTATATGATTCTCGCAATAATATTTACAGTATCCAGGTGATGCTGAATTTGAATGTAATGTAAACGACACGCGTTATTATTATAGCGATCAAAAATTAAATTTCAGAACTATCACGACTTATTTTCGCTATTTGCAAAACAGAGCTCGCACGAACAGTTTTTTTTCTCTTTTTTATTTCTTCATAATAATTGTTTTAAAAAGCTTAATCAGCGAAGCGCCGCAGCTGCAACGTGCAAAGTCGAACTTGTTCGGTTATTTGCACATCCTGGCATTACATAACTTCGGGAATTTTGTGTTTAAGTGGTGGGTCCTTGCCGCTTAAAGTGACCTAACAATAGTTGTATCCTTTAATAAAACCGAAAAAAAATCAGTTTAAGGTCATTCATTTCCAAATACCTTCTTTCGTCGGATGACAAATCGCTTTCTAACAAATCAACAACAACCTCTTCTCTCCTGCCCTTTCCATCGACGCACTATAAGCAAGAAACCAAACGAAACAATCCCTAAACCAAAAATCCTTTTTGTTTTAATTAAACACCAAAAGCCTTACCTGTTACCCTTAAAGGTTTAAATCCAGCTTAACAGGTTTACTAATTGGGCAACGGGTTTACGTTTTGCGTAGCTTTTATGCATCCAGCATAATCATCTTAATGTTTACGTAAACAGCTTTAAGATTGCGCCGGCGCTATAATGTTACCGCAAAGAGTTTAAAGACTCAGGAAGGTAGTTTACTTTTAGCGTTAAATTCATACATGGTCATTCAACAAGTTTAATTTTTGCGCCAGCTTCTTAATTCCGGTGGTTGAAGGTTTAATTTTTGCGTAACATGAATAATGGTTTACTAAAAAGGTTTATCACTTACATAAAAAGTTAAACCACTTATTATTAAAAACAAACCACTTATTTATTATAACGGTTTAGAAATGGTAAGCTGTGTAACAATCATGTGGCCGTTTACGTTATAATAAGAAAACACACCGTAGCGCTTTTTAAAGCCCGGGAATTTTGGTTACGTGTTGCACTTAACGTTCGAACAAAAGGCAAAACCGCTTTACGTGCGTGCAAATTCGTGTCCGGGTTTTCGCAGCCGGTAACCTCCGAAAAAAACAACCCCCGGTTTCACCGGGGCGATCTAAAAGCAGGTTCAGCTGTCACAAATAACAATTAAATCTTTTTTCAATCATGAACAAGATATTAAGAGTGGCACTGAATATGAGTCAACTTTCAGTGCCCGATAAAATAAACAAGGCAACAGCAATTGTTGCAGGCATCAGTTCAAACGCTGGTGTATTCACATCACCCACACCCGCCCTCAATACGGTTAACGCGGCCATACTGGCGCTTCAAATAGCCTGGAACAACGCGCAGGATGGCGGCAAAACAAAAAAGGCCATCATGCACGACAAAGAAACCAAGCTCATGAAGCTGGTAACGGATCTTTCACATTACCGTGGAAGCTCTTGCCAACGGCGATGAAAGCATTGTGCACCTGGCAGGCATGGATGTAAAGCAAAAGTCGGTGCGCACCGTGCCCGACTTTGAGGTCACACAGCTACCCGAGAGCGGTTCGGTAAAAGTACGTGTAAAGGGCCATGCCCACAGCATGTATAAATACCAATACTCTACCGACGGCACCGGCAACTGGATAGACGCCAAACTTACCACGGTAAGCAAAGCGGTAATAACTGGCTTGCAGGCGGGCGTTAAGTATTTCTTCCGGGTAGTGTTTCTCGACAAGGATGGCGAGCATCCCAATACACCCGCCTCGTTGTATGTTAATTAAGGCTCGCGCTCTGAATTAAAACTCCGCTGCAAAACAGTGGGGTTTTTTATTTTATAATCCCTTAAAAGAATAATTTATAAAAGGATCCTTCTTATTAAAAAGCCCCCTCAACAAATCAGCAACAACCTCTTCTCTCCATCTTTTTCCTTTGGTGCACGGTGCACGCAAGGTAAAACTTTACTTTCAGGATGGTCCGTCGCCAGCCGCCAGATGTTGCCAAGGCCTATGCTGATTGGATGTGCACCAGGTTTAGCCCGGTAGTGCAGATCAAAAAAATGCTCGCTTAAAAAAGAGTCGAAACCATCATCCGGTCCGCCATACAACTTTCTGAGTTCAGTACGTATTTCGGGTACAAGCACCTTTTGTTCGGCTTGTGAGTTTGGTATTATTTCACTGGGCGCGCCATAATAGGTGCATAAGAAAGTATCCACCGGTACAGGAGAACGATCTACATGAAAAGAATAAACATCAGTTGGAAAAAAGGGGTAAGCCTCATCCCTGTCGTAGCAGTTTATCACATTCAGGATGGGAGATGCGCCATGTACTTTCAATAAATTAAAATCATGTATAAGAATTTCGCGGGCTAATTGTCCTTGTTCGCTCAAGCGCATTTTTTGAAGATCATCCGGGTACAGTTCAACAATGTTTTCGTTCGTTTCTGTTTTTGCAACAATTTCGGCGAAGTTGCCTGTTAGTTCTCGGCTCCAGCAAATAGCGTTGATGTTTCCGTGCAAGGGAGTGAAGACAAAGTCTTTAAAGTTGGAGACATACTGTATTTGGTTTTCAGTATGCGATAGATCTTTCATGATGAGAAGGTAAATATAAAAAAAGAATGTGTTTATTTCAGAGCGGTGGACTGGCGTTTCGCCGAGGTAGCCTTGGCAAGAATTAATTTTTTCGTGAAAATTCAGCGAGGGCGCTTGCGTTTTTATTTTGCGCATGGTGTATTACTGGCAGCGCAAAATATTTACGTCGCTTGAATTTTCCGGAAAAATTAAGAGCGGGGTCGTAGAAACGACCTTTGAAAAACAGCGTAGCAAATCAAAGGCTATTTTAAGCGGAGGCCTTGCGCTAAGCAAACGCCAGCGTGCGTAAAACAAATTATTAAATTTAGGCATCAATGCCGCACGCCTTGTTTGCGGGGTAAAATAGTCTGTAGATTTCAAGCTGTTTTTCAGAAGTCTTGATTTTTTTGCTTCTTTTTTCATCAAGGAAAAAAGAATGGCGAAAAAACGGAAATAAACTAAAAAATTACTCTTAGAGGATAATTACTACTTAGTGTGAAGAAGTGCCTTCGAGAACCTCAGGCACCAGTGTTCCTTTCATTGTATTATAGCACATCGCGTAAGTGATGGGTTTTATCAAAAATGCTTTTAGCAAAATCGCATACCGGAACAATAGTGATATTGTTTTTTCTGGCAAATTCCACCACAAAAAACACCAGTTTATTGCCTATACCTTTTCCTTTAAACTCAGGATGCACTTCGGTATGGTTAATAATGAGTGCGCCTTTTGCTGACCAGGAGTAACAAATGCGACCAGCTTCCATTCCGTTTTCTATGGCTATGAATAAGCTTTCAGATTCTTGTTCTATTTGTTTTATTTGCACGTGGTTGGCTTTTTACGGTTATAAACTGATTTAGGAATAAAAGTAATTGTTTTTGAGATTATTAAAACAAAAAGCCGCCTGATCAAGAGCGGCTTTGAATATATCTGAAGTTAAACAAAAATTTAAGCATCCGGAATTTCCGGTTCAACTAATCTGGTGAGTTTTTCCAGAGATTCCTGCCAGCCCAGGTAACACATATCCAGTGGTATGGCGGCGGGAATATTTTCCTGAACAATTTTAAGATCGGTACCGGCGGAAACTTTTTTCAGCCAAACGCTTGTGATCATTTCACCGGGCAGATTTGGATCGTCAAATTTATCTGAATACTTTAAAAATTCATTGGGTTTCATTTCCAGATATTTTCCGCCAAATGAATGAGAGTTACCTGTTGTAAAATTTGTAAATGACATTTTATAAGTGCCTCCTACGCGCGCGTCCATTTGATGAACTACGCATATAAAACCATATGGTGGAATCCAGGATGCCATGGCATTAGCATCGGTAAAAGCACGATAAACTTTTTCGGGAGCCGCTTTAAGCACCCGGTGTAATGTTACGCTGTTGTTTGACATATTAAACCTTCAGTTAAATCCTACTCGTTTGGCTTTTCGGTGTCGCCCGTTTTTAAAATGGTGGCTGCTCCATATTTATTTTTATTATCGCGGTAATACAGTAAACTGTATATACAAAGTTAAACAAGTCTTAATGCATTACTAATTTTTGAGCGTGGATAATGTTCCTCAATTTTTTATGCTGAATAAAAAGTATAACGAGATTGGTAACTGCGTATTAAATGGATGTTTTTATTTAATGCCGTACAACTTTTCCTGGTTAATAACTTCACTCATGATTCTTATCAGATAAAAAAATAATATCCCTCATATTCATGGCCTGTTTTTTGTCGCATTTTTGATTTGTTAATCAATAATAATGAACTCAGCTCAGTGGCATGATTACAACTGAAAAACAAGGTTTCTACCATCTATTAAAAATAAGTCTCCCTTATTTATTATTTAGTATTGCATACACCGTTTTATTTCTTTTTTTAGAAGAACAGTTGGGAGACCGAATCTACAAGGTATCCGGTCAGATAGGTTCTGTTTTTGGTTTGGCAGTTGCATTCTTTCTCGGATTTCGAATGAATTCCGCTTATGATAGATGGTGGGAAGCCCGAAAAATATTTGGTGAGTTAACAAATAATACCAGGAGTTTCGTTACTAAGATTTTCGTTTATTTTAAAAATAAAAAAAATCTGGTTAATGGTAATACTGAAGAACTATTAAGAGATATGATTGATTTAAGCAGATCGTATATCAGGCAGTTAAAAAACGAAATGCATAATAAATTTCATCCCACTGTTGATGAAAAGACTAAAGTCCTTTTTAAAAAATATAATATTGAACCCGATAATAAAAGAACCAATGAAATTTTACTGGCATTAACTTCTATTATCGAACAAAATTTTTTAGCCGGCAGCAATATCGAAAAAAGCGATTTAATGCAGCATATTAATAGGTTCTATGATATACAGGGAAAGGCAGAGCGTATTAAAAACACTTCGTTCCTCAAAATTTACGCTGTCTTTACCCGTATTACCGTGTTCTTCTATGTGATATTGTTACCTTTATTTATAGGTGATATTGATATAGGTGGTGAAGAAAGCACTCTTGAATTATTATCAATTCCGATTATAGTCGCGATTAGTACTGTGTTTTTAACTATCAATCAGCTAGCGGCCTTATTTGGTGAACCTTTTTCTGAAAAGAAAACTTCTGTGCCTATTGACGAGATTTGTAAAATTATTGATACGAATTGCCTTGAGGTGCTAAAAAAGATTTAATCACTAGTTTTATGTCACATTCGGGTATTAATAAGATACAAAGTTGTGAGGCAATCTCTGATAATATAAGAGATCGTTCGGCCATTGGTATAATTTCGTGTGTGCCACGGGATGATGATAATTGTTAAGAGTGCTAAAGTCATGGATTCCCCTATGTTTTTCTTTCCTTAACTCTGTATCTCTATGTGCTTATGTGGTGAGACTTTAAGTAAGAGATTCTTCGCGCTCATTGTATCCCATGGTAAAAGCGTTCATCCTTCGAAAAGTTCAGGATGATGCTCCGTTTACTGTAATTCGATTTAATTCGTGTCTGTTATAAGCGAGGTGATAATAGAATAATAATTTGTGAAATCCACGGAGGGCTATCAGGGTGTGGCTTAATGTATAAACTAATTCTTCTAAGGGATTTAAATATATTTAATCCTTTATGACTTTAAATAAAGACGAATTTACTTTTACAAAATAAATTCCCCTTGGTTTTTCTGATAAGTCTATGGACAAGCTGGTAACAGGATCCTGTACTTCGGTTTTATGAATAATTTCTCCCAGCGAATTATAGACTAATATAATCTTGTTTTGTAAATCTGTAGAGCTGATTGTAATCTCGCTCGAAAAAGGATTAGGATGTATTAATAAAGCAGGTGAAGTGTTTGCCATGTCAATACCTGTGCATGCTGAAACCGATTGCGTTACCGTAGCTGATGCCGTGCAGCCTGCGGCATTTGTGCCAGCTACGTTATAGTTTGTAGTAACGGTTGGTGTAATAACTATGCTTGGGTTGGTTCCGCCTCCTGTCCAGCTATAGGTAATTGCACCTGTCGCAGTTAGAGTCGCGCTTTGCCCTGAACAAATTAAACTGGCGCTTGTTCCGGCGCTTACTATCGGCAAGGTGTTAACCGTTATGGCGAGTGTTGTAAAACTGGTACAGCCAGCAATAGATGTTCCTGAAACGGTAAATACAGAACTAGAGGTGGGTGTAACTGTTTCGGTAGATGTCGTACCGCCGCTGCTCCAGGTGTATGTATTTGCACCTGCTGAAGTTAATGTTGCCGAACTTCCGGCGCAAATGACAGAGCTACTTGCTGAAGAAGTTATTACCGGTAACGGGTTTACGGTTACTGCTATGGCTGCCTGCGCTGAGCATCCATTGGAGGATGTTCCAGTTGCTGTATAAGTGGCGGTATTGGCAGGTGTAACGGCAATGTTTGCAAGAGTGGAGCCTGTGTTCCAGGTATAGGTACTTGCTCCGGCGGCATTTAAAGTAGCAGTTTGCCCGGAACACAGCGAACTTGTCGAGGTTGTTAAGGTTAAATTAGGAATAGTATTGGTTCCTGAGATAACACTGATGGTGCTGCTTGACGAAGTACAAGTATTGTAGGGGTTTGAAGTGCTTACGTAATAATTGCCCGGGGAATTTACAATAATACTGCTGCTGTTTGAACCTCCTGGCGACCATGTAAAGGTATTTGCAGAAAAAGCCTGCAATGTTATGCTGCCGCCAATACAAAGCGTTTGACTAGAAGGAGAATTAATGTATGTTCCGCCGTTAAGACTGATGTTGATGCTTCCGTTAACTATGTCTGGCATCATATCGCCGCTCACATCGGCAACTTCCGGGTTCAGGCCGCCAATATTGATGCTTCCGAAAGTATAATATGCCGGTGTAAAAGTTCCGGCACCGCTACCCATTAGCAGGCACAGTCCGCTGCCGGTTGTACCAATAATATCCATGTTCCCGTCCATATTAAAATCCTTTACAGTAATGGCTCCAACAGTTGGCGAAGTGGTATAGGTGCTGGTGATGGTAAACGCTCCGGCACCATTGCCTTTGTAAATATTAATGTCTCCAGAACTTGCAAGAGAAACAAGATCCTTGTTACCATCGTTATTAAAATCGCTTACCATTGCACCTAAGGCCGCAATTCCCACAACACTATAATTTACTGCTGATATAAATGAACCCGAGCCGTTTCCAATCACTGTTGTTAAGGGCCCTCCCTGTTTTCCTATAACAAGATCGAGGTTGCCGTCGTTGTTAAAGTCGCCTGCGTCTACATCATTGGGAAAGTTTCCTCCAACTGCGCTGATAATTGTAGCCGTAAAACTGCCTGCGCCATTCCCAGCCAGCATACGGATATTATTATCATTGGCATTGGTAACCACAAGATCAGGATTGCCATCGTTATTAAAATCACCGCACACAAATTTCTTAGTGTTGTTACCTGTTTTGTAAACTGCTTTAAGACCAAATGTACCGTTGCCGTTATTCAGCATGCGTGCTACGCTGTCATTGGTTTGTGTAAACACAATATCTTTTGCGCCATCATTATTTATATCGTAAAGAGCGAAGTACTGACTGCTGTTTACCGTAAGCGTTGTAACGGGATCAAATCCCTGCCCGTTATTTTTAAAAATGGAAATGTATACGCCGTCCTGTGAAAGGATATCATTAAGATTGTCATTATTAATATCCGCTACTCTTACCTGTGTTGGCGTGTTTATATTTATATCATTCTCGCTAAGTACAGTAGGTAATTTAGGATAACCGTTTGAGCCTGTGTACCTCACGTGAAATGCATTGATGCTTTGGTTGCAGATAATTATTTCTTTTGTATTGTCTCCATTAATATCCGTAAAAGTGTAACCAGCATCGTCAAAGAGCGGCCATAAACCCCCATAGTAGCCACGGTCGCTGAAAGATGTGCCATTTATATTCATAAAGAGCTGATAACTTATATTGTTCCCGGTATTGTGTCGTAACAGGACATCGATTTTAAAATCATTATTCAAATCAACAGGAAAAATATTAACCTGCGAAGTAAAAGTAAGAGTAGATACAGCCGTAAAGCTACCGGTACCTGTGCCGGTTAAAAATTCGACGGCATTGCCGCCATTGGAGTTTGAAATAAGATCCGTCTTGCCATCATTATTAAAATCTACAGCATGAAGTTTAAAACTTGAATAAATGGTGGAGTACGTTGTGGTAACCATTGGATTGAAAAAGTAACCGCTGCCATTGCCCGGTATAATTCCAAGAACACCCTGGCTAACCGGGATAATAAAATCAAGAAAGCCGTCGCTGTTAAAGTCAGCGGTTTCGCCGTATGAAGTTGAGCCTACATTGGTAAAGGTGCCAGCTCCGCTGCCCAGGTAACCTGTAGCCTGTGAGCTTTGTAATACATAAATGTCGGGATTGGAATCGTTGTTGTAATCGGCAACGGTAAATTCCTGGATATTGCTTGAACCGGGTGTAACAATGGTTGTAGCGGTAGTAAACGCACCTGTGCCGTTGCCGTATTTTATTGTAAGGTTACCGCTGCTGTTGTATACGGCCAGAAGATCGAGGTTGCCATCTTTATTAATATCGGCAAGTTTTATGAGTTTGGTATTTGACGCAGGGAGGGTGCTTGTTAATGGCGCTGAAAATATAGAAGTTGTATTGCCGAGGAATACCTGTACAGTATTGCTGTAAATGGAAGTAATGGCAATATCCTCCCTGCCATCGTTGTTTATGTCGCCCTGCGCTAAATGATCAGGATGGTATTGTGTTTGAAAGGTGTGTGTGAAGGGAGGCAAAAGACACGTATTCTGTCCTTTATAGGAATGGCTATATATTAAGAGTAAGCTAAGCGTACAAATTAATTTTTTCATCATTTAATATTATAATATAAAGAAACGAAAAATTCTGAAAAAAACAAGGTTAAAGGATTTGTGACGCTAATGAATAAGAATCGCTTCGACAGCTTGTATTACTTCGTATGTCTTGCGAGGACGGTAAAAACGTTAAGAATAGCAGAACGACGGATTTTCCTATGCAGCCTCTTGCTATTAAAAAAATATTTTTTAAAACAAATTAGATTGCAGCCCATCGGTGTGAATGATGTTACACATCAATTGGGAGGTCGTACGCTAAGTACGATTACCAGGATTGGAATTTTTATCAAACCACTGATACAAGACGTTTCGATCCTTCTGCCCGCACTTAATTTTTTCGGAAAATTCAAGCGACGTAACTTATTTTACGCCGGTTAGAAATACTACAAACTCAAAATAAAAACGCAAGCGCCTTTGCTGACTTTCGTACGAAAAATCAATTCACACCTCCGCACGCTCAGCAACGGACTAGCCAACCGCACCTTAAGGTTTGTAGAAATGCCTTTTTATGACGCAATTTAATTTTGTGGAAGACTTTGGAAGCCGCAAGTTTCAAATTGTCTTTTGCCAGAAACTGTCGGGAAAATATTCCGGGCTGTTATGAAGTGCTTTTGTTTGTATTTGAAAAACAAATTAAACAGGCCGTGTTTTAAAAATAATGTTTTGATTTTATCGTTGTCACATTTATCTGCCTGCTAAACTTTAGTATATTTATAAATAAGTTTTCTTAAAAAACTTTTAAGAACATATACGTGAAAATTAAAATATTATTTACCCTTTTATTGTTTTCACTGATTGCAGAAGCTCAGACTATTACCGGCTTAGTTGCAGATTCAACTGGTTTGCCAATGCCATATGTGCCCGTTGCCTTACTTCATTCTAAAGACAGCACTGTTTATAAAGGTACCATTACAAGTGATTCAGGACGCTATAATTTTGAAAAATTAAAACCCGGCACTTATCTTATAAAGGTAATTGCAGCAGGTTTTAAAGAATCTTATACCTTTTCATTTAAACTGGATAGTTTAGCGGGCATTACACAACCTGATATCAGGGTTCGAAGCAACGGCGTTAATCTAAATGAAGTTTCTGTTACTGCAATTCAACAAACAGTTGAGTTTAAAAATGGAAATATAATAGTAAATGTGGAAAACAGTCCGTTAGCTAAGGGAAACACAGTGTATGACCTGTTGCTTAAGCTCCCCGGTGTAAGCATAGACGATAATATTATATTCCTGAACGGAAAAACGGGTGTGGTTTTTATGCTGGACGGGCGCGTGCTGCAGCTTTCCAATATTCAGCTGCTTAATATGCTTAAAAGCATGAATACCGAACTGGTTGAAAAGATTGAACTTTTAAAAAACCCTCCGGTTAAGTATGACGCCACAGGAACTTCGGGTATGATTAATATAAGGATAAAAAAAACCAAACTGTATGGTACCAGCGGAAGTATTTATACATCTAACTCCTTTGGCTTCTATCCAAGATATATGTCAGGCCTTTCACTTAATTATAAAGTTAAGAGAGTTACTTTGTTTTCAAATATAGATTATAACCACAGCTATTACCAGTCCAACGACCAATTCAATAAAAAATTTAAAACAGATTCTACACTTACAGAATTCGAAGGCCTTAATTATTATAAAGAATCAGAAGAAAATATAACTTTAAAAATAGGTGCCGACTGGCAGGTAAATAAAAAGAATATTATTGGATTTAAAATTGATGGTGGTCCTGGTGTTTACCAGTCTGATGGCCATGGGATTAATACCATCCGGGGTTATAACGATATGGGATTTGATCACCTTAACGCCTCGGTGCATAGTCCAAGCAAATGGAATGCCGTTAACTATGATATTAATGCAGGGCACAGCTTTGATACAGCAGGTACCGTTTTAAATTTTACAGCTGATTATACGCGGTTAACTGAAAATAATTCACTGTCCTTCGAAAATATTTACCTGGGCCTTGATAATAACGAAGCGCTACCATCTAATACATACAGGAGTGATAACGCGGGCCAAACAGACATTCTGGCTTCAAAGCTGGATTTTGTAAAAAATATAAATGCTAAGTCATCTTTTGAAGCAGGGTCAAAAGCAAGTATAGTAAACACAACCAATAACTATGTATTTGAAAGAAAAAATAATTCAACAGGCGACTATTCTATTGATACAACTTTATCAAACAACTATACTTATTATGAACAAACTTTAGCTGCCTATTTTAATTATATCAGATCGTTTAGTGGAATAAATATGCAGCTGGGGCTTAGAGCAGAAAACACGGAGCTTATAGGAGAGAACATAGGCAAAGAATTTAGCGTATCAAAAAGCTATTTTAATTTATTTCCGAATATTATTCTGGATTATACAGCATCAGAAAAACACATCTTCCAGTTAAATCTTAATCGCAGGATCGATCGCCCGATATATAACAATCTCAATCCATTTCGTATTTACAGAGATCAATATTCCTATGTAGAGGGAAACCCTTTTCTTTTACCACATTATAGTAATACAGCCGAGCTTACGCACGGCTTTAAACAAGTACTTACCAATACATTTACTTATACAAGAATTGATAACGTGATATTATTTTACACCTCACAGGATGACAGTACGAAGGTGACAACCCAGTCGATGAAAAACATGAAATACAATAATTATTGGGCGTATTCTTTTTTTGCACGAAAGGATATTAAAAAATGGTGGAATGTTTCTGCGAACGGACTTCTTGCATATATAGAATATTATGGAGACGTAAACGGGGTAATATTTAATACAAAAGGATTTTATTATAACGCGTCACTCACAAACACATTTATTGAACCAAAAAACACGAAGATAGAAATACTGGCGTTTTACAGAAGTGGGAAAAATAACGGTTTGATACAGGCTAAATACAGATGGATGATGTCTCTTGCGATTAAAAAAGCGTTTTTTAAAAATAAATTGGATTGCAGCATCGGTGTAAATGATATTTTTTACACCTCCGTTGGAAGGTCGTATGCGAAGTTTGACAATCAGGATTGGAATTTTTATCAAACCACTGATACAAGACGTTTGGTTGTAAGTATCAATTACAATTTTGGTAAACTAAAGATTACAGAGCGTGAAGTAATAAGTAATGAAGAAGAAAGAGGGAGGTTAAATCATTAATTCGCATAACAGATAGTAATACAATTTATTTTGTAACCGGTAATGTCAGTTCAATTCTAACCTCCGCAGTTACAGATTTAAGTGTTGAGAATTTTTAGGAGTTGGATTCATTTTAATGTACCTTTCTAAACCGACCAGCAGGACTTTTTAAGCTAAAATAGTTAAATGTTCCCTCAAATTGGTTTGCAGGGCTTGATATCATTAGATTGTCTTTCACATTTCAACAACAGAATCTTCCGTAAAAAATCAAGAGTGCAGGGAAAGATGACAGGCCTTGATCCGCGGCGGCGGATTGTTTACTTTTCATCACTATTGTTTGAATAGCCGCTTTGTTCCAGGAATTTTTTATAGTCCTGTATTGTTAGAATATCTTTTATTGCTTGTTTTTTATCGGTGGCTTTGTTATAGTATGCTTCACAAATTTTATATCCAATGTAATAACCAAGATCGGCAGGTGTGCCCTTTTTCACACTAAAGCCATTGTAAAGCCAGTCGGATATATCTTCACCATCCATTTGCTTTTTAAATTTCACAAAAAGTTCTTTTTCATGTGCATTACCATATACGTGTAAATTACTATTCAGATGATAACCCAATACCAACTGTGTTATAAAATCTGCGGCTCCTTCGTGAATGGCTTTTTCGAGAAGTGTTTGGGGTAATGAAGTTTGCTGCTCTACATGTATAAGCTCATGAATGAGTATACCTAAAATACGGGATGTGTCCGACACCACTGATTTTTCCCAGTTGCTTAGTTCTCCTTTTTGTACAGTATTGGTGTCGCATAAAAATTCAACCCCGATCAATTGTCCGCTTCCCCCATCAGTTGTTCCAAAAGCGCCAAATGTACCAATGGCAAAAGTAGTGGGCGGAAAAATGGCTGCAGGGTAAAGTTCTTTTAATTTTTTGGCAGCTTCAATTATTCTGGGTTTGAACTTGTATATCTGCTGGGTAACAGGCCGGATGCTTTCAAAATATGTTCTTTTCTTTTTAACTGTTTCAATAATATTGGTTACTCTTAAATTCATTCTTAATTCAAAGAAAGTACGTAATCCCTGTGAACCTTTGATGATGTAGTTATTCATCAGCAGTTTGTCAGCGCCGGGTTTACCTATTTCATCATATATTTTCCAGAAATTATCAATGTCACTGGTGAGTATCAGCATCTTTTCAGGATCGTTTAAAGCGCGTCGGTTTTTTTCAATAGTTTTTTTGATACTGTTCCAATGTGGTGTTCGGGTAACAAATTTTATGCGATCGTTAAAACTGATATAGCCGGTATCATACAAGTTTTTTGAGGCGGCTTGTTTGATTAATCTGATGGCTTCTGCCGTATCAGAAGCGGAGGCTTTATGACCCGCGGCGCTTAACAAAACCGATGGCGTATTAAGATAGAGATGATGCCTGTAATAAAAGAAATCATCGTAGGTATAAGCCGACTGCGAGTAGTTGGTTAGATTGGTTATGACCAATACAAGAATGAAAGTGTATTTTTTCATGAAGTGAATTGAAATCGTACAAGTATAATCATTAGAGTGCACAAAAGTAAAATAACAATTGTAAATACGCTTCAATAAGTTAAACCTTTTACGGCCACAATAGGAGATTGTATGATTACGTTTCATGCGTTTTACTCCGGGATTTTGTATGTTAGCCTCCCTGAATGACGTTCGGAATGAAAAGGATTTTGAATTTGTGAATAAAAAGTGTCGATTAAAAAATATAAATTTCGCAGTCAAAACAACCGAAAGGAGTTCATACAGATCAATTAGGAAATGAGAATGTTTTGAAACACTTATCCAGCGCCTGTGGAAATAATATACGCAGATGTTCCTCAGTTTTATTTACATAAATTGTGAATGTTGAAAAACAGCAATATGGTAAATAAAATGAGTAATGCCGATAAATCCTTTCTGATTCAACGATTCAGACTACCACTTAAATTCTGTTAATCAGTTTTTAAAATGCAAAAAATTTACAAAAATCTTAATGGTGTTTTTTTGTAATGTTCTGAATTGAACTTAGCGATCAAATGCACTAATTGATTGTTGGTGGAAAGATAAGTTCGAAAAATTTTAAGTTACAACTTTTTGAATAATAATTAAATCTGTTAACGATGAAAAATACATTCTACAAACTAATAATGATCGCGATAAGTGTTTCATTAAACCTTAAAATTCATGCACAAAGTTGCCCTTCCATGACTATTACTGCAAGCCCGCCCGCGATATGTGCAGGGCAAAGTAGCACCTTAAGTGTTACTTGGGTAAGCGGGGGCCAATATACGTGGACACCTGGCGGTAGCAATGCCAGTCAGATAACCGTATCGCCCTCGGTAACCTCCACTTACACGCTAACAGGGAAAAGAGGAACTTGCACCAAGACTCAAACAATTGCTTTAACTGTAAATCAATTACCCGTCATCAGTGTTAACAGTGGTGCCATTTGCATGGGTCAATCCTTTACCATGGTTCCATCCGGAGCGAGTACTTATACTTTTTCAAGCGGCTCATCAGTGGTGAGCCCTACAATAACAACTTCTTATTCTGTTACAGGGACAAATGCGGCGGGTTGTGTAAGCGCGTTTCCGGCAATTTCTAATATAACGGTTCAGGCCTCGCCGACTATAACGGTTAACAGTGGTGCAATTTGTTCGGGAGAATCGTTTACTATGGTTCCATCCGGGGCGAGTACTTATACTTTTTCAGGTGGCTCAGCAGTGGTAAGTCCAACAGTAACCACTTCTTACTCGGTTACAGGCACAAATGCTGAAGGCTGTGTAAGCGGTTCGCCTGCAATTTCAAATGTTACAGTTAACGCTTTACCAGTTATTACCGTGAACAGTGGTTCAATTTGTTCGGGAGAATCCTTTACCATGGTTCCATCCGGAGCGAGTACTTATACTTTTTCCGGTGGCTCAGCAGTGGTGAGTCCAACAGTAATCACTTCTTACTCGGTTACAGGCACAAGTGCTGAAGGTTGCGTAAGCGCTTCGCCTGCAATTTCAAATGTAACGGTTAACGCTTTACCGGTTATTACCGTGAACAGTGGTTCAATTTGTTCGGGAGAATCGTTTACTATAGTTCCATCCGGAGCGAGTACTTATACTTTTTCCGGTGGCTCAGCAGTGGTGAGTCCAACAGTAACCACTTCTTACTCGGTTACAGGCACAAGTGCTGAAGGTTGCGTAAGCGCTTCACCTGCAATTTCAAATGTTACAGTTAACGCTTTACCAGTTATTACCGTGAACAGTGGTTCAATTTGTTCGGGAGAATCCTTTACCATGGTTCCATCCGGAGCGAGTACTTATACTTTTTCCGGTGGCTCAGCAGTGGTGAGTCCAACAGTAATCACTTCTTACTCGGTTACAGGCACAAGTGCTGAAGGTTGCGTAAGCGCTTCGCCTGCAATTTCAAATGTTACAGTTAACGCTTTACCAGTTATTACCGTGAACAGTGGTTCAATTTGTTCGGGAGAATCCTTTACCATGGTTCCATCCGGAGCGAGTACTTATACTTTTTCAAGCGGCTCAGCAGTGGTGAGCCCTACAATAACCACTTCTTACTCGGTTACGGGCACAAGCGTTGAAGGCTGTGTAAGCGCTTCACCTGCAATTTCAAATGTTACAGTTAACGCTTTGCCAGTTATTACCGTGAACAGTGGTTCAATTTGTTCGGGAGAATCCTTTACCATGGTTCCATCCGGAGCGAGTACTTATACTTTTTCCGGTGGCTCAGCAGTGGTGAGTCCAACAGTAACCACTTCTTACTCGGTTACAGGCACAAGTGCTGAAGGTTGCGTAAGCGCTTCGCCTGCAATTTCAAATGTTACAGTTAACGCTTTACCAGTTATTACCGTGAACAGTGGTTCAATTTGTTCGGGAGAA